>Ga0316204_10000584_pt1 | contig 128738 bp, 110 predicted proteins | sample 6monrhotite_MG_2_FD_205661 | JGI IMG/M metagenome (GOLD analysis project Ga0316204, IMG submission 205661) | Microbial mat bacterial communities from mineral coupon in-situ incubated in ocean water Damariscotta River, Maine, United States -... | ecosystem: Environmental > Aquatic > Marine >...
AAGATGTGGAAGAGCTGCTCACCTTTCCGGTGGAGTCGGGCATGGCCGGGCTGCCCGGTGTACAGGAGATTCGTTCAGTGAGCCTGTTTGGGCTCTCCTATGTTTCGGTCTATTTCTCCGATGACCTCGATATCTACTTCGCCCGGCGACTGGTGATGGAGCGCCTGCAGGAGGTGGGCGACCGTCTGCCCGAGGGGTACGGCAAACCCGAGATGGGCCCTAATACCTCGGGCCTGGGGCAGGTCTTCTGGTACACCGTCGAGCGTGCGGACAAGGCATTGGAAGAAAATGTCAGCAATATGGATCTGCGCAGCTTGCAGGATTGGCAGGTGCGCCTGATGCTGCGCACGGCGCCCGGTGTGGATGATGTGATGTCCTGGGGCGGCGAGGAGCGTCAGTTTCAGGTGGTGATCGATCCGCTACGGCTGATCGAATACGACCTCAGCTTTCGCGACGTGATGGAGGTGATCGAGCGCAACAACGGCCAAGTGGGCGGCCAGTACATCAACCAGGGCCAGGAGCAGTATCTGGTGCGTGGCCTGGGTCTGGTTGAGAACGAGACCGACATCGGCAACATTGTCGTCAAGGTCGAAGATGGCACCCCGGTCTATCTGCGTGATGTGGCGGATATCGCCCAGCAACCGGCGCTACGTTTCGGCGCGGTGACCCGCGACGGCGAGGAAGTGGTGCTGGGCATGGCCCTGGCGCGTATCGGCGAGAACGCCAAAAACGTGGTGGATGCGGTGAAGGAGAAGTTCGCTACGGTTGAGTCCGCCTTGCCGGAGGGAGTTGCGTTGCGGCCTGTTTACGAGCGTACCGATCTGGTGGATAAAGCAGTCTACACCGCCGTCAAGGCCTTGGTTGAAGGCTCCATTCTGGTGGCGATTATCCTGTTTCTTTTTCTTGGTGAGATACGCTCGGCCATTGTCGTCATCTCCGCATTGCCACTGGCGATGCTGATCGCCTTCATCTTCATGGGCGAGGTGGGCTTGTCGGCCAACCTGATGTCGCTGGCGGGCCTGGCCATCGGTATCGGCATGATGATCGACGGGGCCATCGTCATGACCGAAAACGCCTTTCGCATCATGGCCGAATGGCGCGAAAAAGGGGAAAAGGTCAATCGCAGTGCGGCGGTTTTAGTCGCCGCCAAAGAGGTGGCCAATCCCATCGCTTTCGCCATTCTTATTATTATCGTGGTGTTCCTGCCGCTGTTCAGTCTCGAAGGGTTGGAGGGCAAGCTGTTCAAACCGATGGCCTTCAATATCAGCTTCGCCATGGCCGGTTCGCTGTTGCTGACGCTGACAATTATCCCGGTGCTGGCGGCCTTGATCCTCAAACCGAAAGAGGAGCGCGATACGATGCTGGTGCGCTGGCTGAAACGAGCCTATCTGCCGACACTGGCGTGGTCGCTGGCGCATAAGCGTACAGTGATCGGCGGCGCGGTGGCGTTGTTGATTGGGGCGCTGGCGCTGTTCCCGCTGCTGGGCAAGGAGTTTATGCCGCAGTTGCAGGAGGGCTCTATCATGTGGCGGGTGGTCTCCATACCGTCCACCTCGCTGGAGCAGTCGATAGAGATCTCCAAGGATGTCTCGACGGTGCTGACCGCTTTTCCCGAAGTGAAAACCACCATCGCCATGATCGGCCGGGCCGAGAAGGGTGAGACCGCCGATGTGAACTATATGGAGATCTACACCGAGCTGAATCCGCACGATGAGTGGCCCGATCCGAATCGGGAGATGCCTGATCTGGTGGATGAGATGCGCGAGGCTCTGGAAGAGGCGGTGCCGACGGCGGTGATCAGCTTCACCCAGCCAATCCAGATGCGGGTGGAGGAGCTTATCTCCGGTGTGCGCGCGACCCTGGCGGCCAAGCTCTATGGTCAGGATCTGGATGAGTTGGATCGTGTCAGCCAGCAGGTCAAAAACGCCATCAGCCAGGTGGAGGGTGTAGCCGATCTGTCGCTGGAGGCGAATCTGGGCAAACCACAGATTCAGATTCGTGTTAACCGTGAGCAACTGGCCCGCTATGGCATGAACGCCGACGAGGTGTTGACCGTGGTGCGCACCGGTATCGGTAACGAGCCGGTCTCCACTCTCATCGATGGCGTCAAGCGTTTCGATATCACCGTGCGTCTGGACGATCAGGCCAAGCTGTCGGTGGATGCCATTCGCAACATTCCGCTACGCAGCAGTGATGGCGCGATTGTGCCACTGCATAAGGTAGCCGCTGTTTCGGTTAAGGAGGGTTACTCCTTCATCCGCCGCGAGCAGTTGCAACGTTACGCCGTCATTCAGATGGACGTGCGTGGCCGCGACGTGGACAGCTTCGTTCAGGATGCGGAAGCCGCGATTGAGTCACAGGTTGATCTGCCACCGGGCTATTGGATCGAGTGGGGCGGCGCGTTCGAGAATCAGCAGCGGGCGATGACGCGTCTGGCAGTCATCGTGCCGTTGACGATCTTTTTCATCTTCGTGCTGCTGTACACCGCCTTTAACTCAATTAAGTATGCGACGCTGATCATTGCCAACGTGCCCTTTGCCACCATCGGCGGCATCGTCGCGTTATTCATCAGCGGCCAGTATCTGTCGGTGCCTTCGGCCATCGGTTTTATCGCCGTGTTTGGCGTGGCCATGCTCAATGGCATCGTGCTGGTGAGTTTTATCAACGAACTGCGGGAGAAGGGCAAATCCGTCAGCGATGCGGTGCGCCAAGGCGCGGAAATGCGCCTACGGCCAGTGATGATGACCGCCAGCGTCGCCATACTCGGCCTGGTGCCCATGCTGCTTTCCAGTGGCGTCGGCTCGGAAACACAGCGGCCCCTGGCGGCCGTGGTGGTGGGTGGTCTGATCACCTCTACTCTACTGACCCTGGTGTTGTTACCGGTGATCTATGAGTGGATGGAGACACGTAAACAGAAGTAGTTAAACGTGCTCCCTCATCACTTGAGGGAGCATTGTTTCCCGACATTATCAGGAGAACAGTCATGAAAGAGATCAAAGCCTTTATCCACCGCAACCGCACTACCGATGTTGTCCACGCCCTCAAGGCGGCTGGTTTTAACAAGCTATGCGTTGCTGATGTTAAGGGTATGCTCAAAGCGTTGGACAACAAGGAGCAGGATTACTCCACCAAACTTGGAACTGCTGTTATCACCGAAATGAAACTGGAACTGGTATGCGGTGAGGCGCAGGTGGATGACGCGATTCAATTGATTCGTGAGCATGCGCGAACCGGTCAGGAAGATGCCGGGTGGATTCATGTCATCGAGATCGACAAGGCGATTCGGATTGAAGACGGGAGGGAGGGAGAATGAATAGGAAACATAAACATAACGACATGGGAGGAAGTTTACTGAGATGGTAGAGAGCACATTTAAGAAAAAGAGAATAAGACTTACCTATCTGGCGTTTTTAGTTATCATAGGCACCTTGATAGCTACCCACTGGTGGGGGCTCTTTCAAGGTGAACCGATTCCTCAACATCTGCAAAATATGGGCGGTAACTTTACCCTGCAATCGGCGGACGGGGCGGTAGCGTTGCAGGATTTTCGCGGCAAGGTGGTGCTGGTCTACTTTGGCTACACCAACTGCCCGGATGCCTGCCCCATGACCCTGGCTAATTGGGCGAGAGCTTTTGAGCAGCTGAGCGAAAATGAGCGTTCGAGAGTTCAGGGCATGTTGGTTAGCGTTGACCCAGCAAGGGATACCCCGGAAACACTTAAAGAGTACACCACTTATTTTCATCCAAACATCATTGGCGTGACCGGTAGCGAAGAGGAACTAAGGGAAATCGTTTCGCTCTACCGTTCTGACTTTGATATTAAGAATGAAGACGATAGCGAGCATTACAGCGTGGCGCATATGTCCTTTGTTTACGTCATCGATCCTAATGGAGAATTACGTGATCTGCTTGCGCATGAAAGTTTCCCCGAAGAGATTGTGAAAAGCCTTCGGCATGTTCTGAGAGTTGCCGGATGAACCGTTACGACAGGCTGTTTGGTTCAGGCCCAAGAGATGTATCCGATGATGGACGCTGGTTGTTTGTCGCGAGCAAAAAATTAGGTCTGATTACGCGTATTGATCTTGAAAATGGAAAGCGACTAACAGTTGAATTGAATCCAGCACCTTATCATCTGGCTTACATAAAAAACCTCAACAAGATTTATGTTTCCAGCCGTAAAGAAGCGAAGATTTGGGTACTCGATCCTATAACGCTGGTAGTCAAAAATACGATTGCTTTAACGCAAGGCGTGGCGCATCAAATGGTCATTCGTGATGAACGAAATTGATCTAAAAAAATTGTTCACCTATGTGCGACACCTAGGACTTACACTTAGTGCGATTTGGAGGTATACCCATCGCGGATAGGTTTCCACAGAAATAGTACACCCATCTCATTTTGAGGTGGCGTAGCGAAGACTTGACTGACTCCCTCAACATTCCCGTGTTCTGAAGTCTTACTGTTTTCGCGCCTTGTCAAAGAACCAGCATGGCGTACCTTTTCTCAGAGACCTATCCGCAATGGATATACAACTTAACTATGTTATGGGTGGAGAACATGTTAACAGTTAGTCAGTTGTCAAAAGTAACAAACACAACACCGGATGCGATACGCCATTATGTGCGCATCGGTTTGTTAAAGCCGGCACGTTGTCCTGATAATGGCTATAAGCTATTCAGCGATGATGATGTTAAAAAAGCGGAATTTATTCGTCGGGCTAAAGGGCTTGGTTTTACCTTACGCTATGATCAAACTATTGCGGACGGCCCGGTGGCGTTGCAGAATTTTCGCGGCAAGGTGGTGTTGGTTTACTTTGGCTACACCAACTGTCCTGACGCTTGTCCTATGACCATGGCCAACTGGGCACGAGCATTTGAGTAATTGACAGAAAAAGAACGTAAAAAAGTTCAAGGTATGTTGGTCAGCGTCGATCCTGAGCGGGACACACCGGAAACACTTAAAGAGTACACATCATACTTTCACTCGAATATTATCGGCGTGACCGGAAGCCATGACGAGCTGAGAAAAATCGTATCACTCTATCGTTCAGACTTTGAAATCGAGAATGAGGAAGGCAAGGATAACTACAGTGTGGCGCATATGTCCTTTGTCTATGTCATCGATCCTCAAGGTTAACTGCGTGATTTGCTTGCTCATGAAAGTTTTCCGGACGAAATTGTAAAAAGCATTCGTCATGTGATGAAAGTTGCAGGCTGAACCGCTACGATAATTGAATTTCAATAGCAAATGTCGAGATACCAATCTATGAAGCTAACCTACAAACTCTCTAAGTTCTCCTTCATTGTACTCGAGGTAGTAATCATTGCGGGTTGCGCTAATCATTCTTATACAAAACATTATGACGACGGCGTGGTGTACGCATCCCAAGGAGATCTTGAAATCGCCAAGAAGGAATTTAAGAAATCACTGGAGCTTTATCGATTTTTTAGCCCATCTATAAGAAGCAGCGAAATAATTGACGATATGAATCAAGGGATAATAGAAAGAGAAACAGCGACGTTGTTTATTAAGGGGATCTCCTACGCTAACCAGAAGGCGTATGAGCAGGCGATAAACGAATACACTTTAGTTATTGGTAAAAGACCAAAATATGCTCTTGCTTATGATTCGCGAGGAAGTGCGTACCTTGAAACTGGGGAGTATGACTTGGCAATCAAGGATTTTAATACCGCCATCGCCATAACCCCACAATTTTTAGAGGCCTACGTAAACCGGGGAATTGCTTATGTAGGAAAAAGTCAATACGAATTGGCCACGCAGGATTATCAAAAAGCGATTGAACTTGATCCGAAGTTTGATTTTTCCTATGTGAATTTGGGACTGCTCTATCAAAAGCAAAATCAGCTTGAACAAGCAATTCATAATTACACGCTCGCTCTCAATATAAATGCTAGACTCGCTGATGCTTACTATAATCGTGCGAATGCGCTACGTGATCTGGGTAAGTACGATTTGGCAATCACAGACTACAATGAGGCGATCAAAATTAATCGAGATATCGCTGCCTATTACAGTAATCGAGGCTATGTTCACTTAGTAAGCTTAGGGCATCCGATTATGGGGTGCCTTGATTTACAAAAAGCCTGCAAACTTGGTGAATGTGAGAATTATAATGTCGCAGTCCAAAATGATGATTGTTAACAGATAAAAGAAGAAAAATCAGGAAAAATACTTATCATGAAAACGTATGATCGACTGTTTGGTTCGGGGCCAACGGGCGTGTTTCTTGGTGCCGTACTTTTTATTCCTGTCTATCTAAGGGTGGGTGTTTTCGCTTTACCAAAAATAACTGTCAATAATTTTTTACGTACCTATTTATTGGATTGCTATCGATTATTTCTTCATAACACGAAATAATCAGAATAATAACTGAGCTTCTACAATGTTAGCTTTGTCTAATTCCAGACATTCACTAACACATATCAGTAATCTGCGAATAATTATACATGCGTACGCAAATTAGTAACTTGCTAAATATATTGAACAGAGCTTCAAATATTTTTCCTTAAATACGGAATCTTATACATAATAAAAGCACCGGAGATATAGAAATCTCCGGTGCTAATCAATCAGAACTCTTGAGCATTGGTAACTATCAATTCTCTTTCGATCTCAATGATTTCTCCATTGATACTCATGTCCCGTGCGATTGCTTCGTAGTCTATGTAGTAACGAAGACTTTCTGGAATTTCGGTCGTTTCTTCAATAAGCTCCTGGGCGTAGTCTTTTGTTGTGCCGTAATGAAGACAAACTTCGTCATAGCGGTTAAGTGCATCATCTAGGGTGTAACCAAGATCCAGAAGGAAGCTGATTTGAATGGTCTCGTTAGTATCTAAGTCTTCAAGTTCGTCAAACCATCGGTGTATTGTGCCTTGACTAATGCTGGCCGATTCGAAAAGACTTGATTGATTTTCTTCACCGTCGATAAATTGTATTTCTACTTCTTCACACCCTCTTTTATTAAGCTGCTCCATACCAGCTTCAAATTTTTCTAGGCTGTCAAAGTAAAAGCCGGTGTGTTCTAGTGAATAAGGTTGTGCGTGAAATTCGGTCATTGTTCTAAATCCTGTCATTCGTGAAATCGTGGCTTCACGTTAGGCGTGGGGATCAGGAGGGACGGAACAGCCCGACAAACCATCTTGGTGCGGCCCGCAAGCGCAGCTGAGGACTCGGTGATGATTGGAGCCGAAGGGTAGGCTTGTAGTCACGCCGCCCGCGCTAGAGTTGCCACACTAAATTTCACGTAAACAGGAATAGGTTATGACTACATTTACTACCTTACCCTTTTCACCAGGAGCGGACTAAATGTAACTGTTCAGCTGTTTTTATTTTAACTTTGGAAACACAGGGAGTAAGTACTGAAGAATTCAATCGACGACCGTGTAGTTCAATTATTGGAATTAGACGCGGGAAAAAAAGAACGATAGTGTCGCTACCTCGTGATAGATTTTGGACGTCCATGTCCAAAATCGACTCGCCTACGCGACAGCCTTTCCTTTTGCCCCGACCGTCCTGCGTCCGCCGCGTTTTCGTATAACATTGTTCACTAGCGTTCTCGCGTCACACTCAACACAGCTACCACACTGACTCTACGGCAACTAAAGCCGCTCCTGCAATTCTTCGTCGGTCGCTACCGCTCTCAACTACGAATGGGCAGACGGCGTTGCCTATCGGGGACTATCGGCCCTCGCTTCGCTCTCCATGGCCGACAGCGTATGTTTATGATTTGAATCCTCACTTGCAGAACTATTTTGAACGAGTTGATTGAGTAGAACGAATTTTCTGTGATGATAAACGTGGCACTTGTTACTTGAATCTAGGTTACGATTACAGCTTCACGTGTCACCGAACGCTTATCACCAGTTGAATATGAAACAGTAACCAACCTCCCCTACTACTGTTTCTAATTATTGGTTACGATTTGAAAAGTTAATATTTGAATTTAATAGAGGGTACTTATAGTCGGTAAATAACGCGATTAGATGAGATTTATTTCTATTCCTAAATGATTGCCTTAACCATTCAATATTTAACGTGCAAATTATAGTACAAAGCCCCACCTTAATTGATGAAGAACAAAAACTTACCAATATAATCATGCAGGTGTATTTGTAGGCTCCTTAATTCACAGGGGAATCAAGACACAGCTAGAAATGTTACCCTGCCCCACGCTAAACCACTCACTTATCCTAAGATAGCCAAACCCAACAAAGGGCTGAATTTCGTGCAAAAAAGGCAAAAACCACATTTTCAGACTCGAACCATAGCGATGAAAGGTGGAATATTCGACAAATCCTATTGATACATATAGCTTTCATTTCGTGAGATTATGATAACTGTAGGTTCCATACAGTACCTTTACTAATACACAGATGATCACTATAATTGCCAATATTCGACAATATAGATATTCTAGGTGTCAGTATGAGCAAAGAAAAGCGGAGTGCCACGGTTTTCCCCAAAAACCGACAAGTGCTCTCTCAAATGGGTGAAAACATTAAACTCGCCTGTAAACGTAGGGGATACAGCCAGTCGTTAATCGCCGATCGCACAGGCCTAAGTCGCCTTACTGTTCGGAAAATTGAACAGGGTGATCCAACCGTTTCCATTGGCCATTATGTGGCAGTTCTCAGTGTATTAGGAATGGTTGAAGACTTCGCAAAGATAGCCAGTGACGATACGTTGGGACGAAAACTCCAAGATATTAAGTTGATGGGCAAATCGTAATGAGCAAGGAAATTTATGTATTCGCCGACTGGGAAGAATTCGATGAGCCAACACTTGTGGGAACATTGCGATCCGATGTGGCGAAAGGTAAAGAACACTTTAGCTTTGCTTATGACAAAGCGTGGCTGCAATCCGAATTTGCACAACAAATTGATCCTGAACTGAACCTCTATGTAGGTGATCAACACAATAAAGAATCACAAAACTTTCGCGTCTTTCTCGATTCTTGCCCTGATCGTTGGGGACGCTTGTTAATGAAAAGGCGAGAAGCCTTAACTTCTCGTCAGGAAAAACGTAGGCCCAACGTTCTGAACGAATCAGATTATCTACTCGGTGTACATGACATGTATCGAATGGGGGCTTTACGATTCAAGTTAGAACTTGAAGGAAATTTTCTCGATAACAACGAACAGTTAGCCGCTCCACCCATCACATCCTTGCCGGAACTTGAACATGCAGTCCTACAGATAGAAAAGACTAAAGATCTTGATGATCCTGATTATTTGAAGTGGTTGAATATGCTGATTTCCCCTGGTTCATCACTCGGAGGTGCTAGACCAAAATCGTGTGTTGTAGATAAAGAAAATAATCTTTGGATTGCAAAATTTCCCAACCATCTTGATGACTATGACGTTGCTGCATGGGAGTACGTAACATATCAACTCGCAATAGATGCAGGCATTACTATGTCAGAATGCAGGTTGGAAAAATTCAATAGTCAGTACCACACATTTTTAACTCGACGTTTTGATCGCACACCGGAAAGCCGTTTACACTTTACTTCGGCTTTGACTCAACTGAGATATTACGATGGTGAATATGACGCAAGTTATTTGGAACTCGCACAGTTTCTGACTGATCATGGCTCCAACACAAAACAAGACCTAGCTGAATTATGGCGTCGAATTGTATTTAATATCGCAGTATCAAACACCGATGATCATTTAAGAAATCACGGATTTATTTATAACAAAGGTGGTTGGTTACTCTCCCCCGCTTACGACATTAACCCAGTGACAACCGCTACTGGATTGCACTTAAACATTGGTGATAGTGACAATAGTCTGGATTATGATTTAGCAATGGAGGTAATTGACTTCTTCCAGCTCAGCAAAAAAAACGCAGAGAAAATTAGAGATGAAGTTCTCGCTAGTGTTGGCAATTGGGAAATGGTTGCAACAAGAATAGGATTAAATAGAGTCGAGCGACAATCTATGGCACCGGCATTTAATGTGTAAAATTTTAGCGACTAAACAATGATACATCCGCTAATATTCCTCATTATGAAATAAGTATATTTTCTTTAATAATTCGCTCTTCAAACCTAATGTGAGCCGGTGCATTCTACATCTCATAAAGACCATTATTGTTTTCAGAATAAACACCTAAATTAAGGACTAAAAACAAACACACTCCTTAAATACTGAATTTGAATACACTTCTTTCAAATATATTCATTACATCCCTAAACCAACAAAATGACACTATAAAAAACAAAGCGTTATTAGGTATGGGCTTAATATGCGAAATTTATTCTAAGGTAAAAAAACTATAAATACTGGAGAATGACAACCGCAGGCCGTATAATATAACCAGTAACACGGGCAATATACGAGGCAAGCGCATGAAAAATCTAAAGGAAGAAGCTATCGATAGTGACGGCATCGTACATCCGAAAGTCATCGCGAATTTTTTCCATACAACAATGAGAGAAGTAGCAGAATTATCCGGGCTTAGCGTTGATGCCATCAGCAAGAAAGCAAGAGTAAATACGGTAAATTCTCAATCGCGTTTACGGGATATGGTTATGATTATAAGCCGCGTCACCCCTTGGTGTGGAACTCCATTTCAAGCTTACGCGTGGTATCGATCAGAACCCATACCAAGTTTCGGCGACCTAACCGCTCAAGCATTGGTTAGACAAGGAAAGGCTGACTTAGTCATGCGTTATCTAGATCGTATGGCCGACGGAGGATTTGCTTGAGCGCCTATATAAAAATTTCTTTTAAAGGAATTGTCTACCGCGCACATAAACCAGTATGGGCATCAAGCCCACTATCGGGAGAAGGAGCCAAAGTCCATGGTGGACGATTTAATCCAAAAGGAGTTGCAGCGCTTTATACTGCAATAGAACAAATCACCGCCCTAGCCGAACACCAACAAGGCTTCCCCCACCGGCCACAACCAATAACTCTCTGCGCGTATGAAGTCGATTGTTCAGATCTTGTGGACTTAACAGATCCCAAAAATCTCGACGCATTAAACATAAAAGAAACAGATCTCAGTTGCGCATGGGAAATTATTGCAGACAACAAAAAAAATCCACCAAGTTGGAAAATCGCAGAAGAATTAATAAACGATAACGTAGCAGGAATAATAGTTCCATCGTACGCGCGAAATACTCCAGTTGGTGGGAAAAATATTGTATTTTGGCATTGGGAAGGAACTACGCCACATAAAGTAATCGTTATAGATGATGAAAAAAGATTATCGAAAAATTGAGACAATAAGATTAACCTTCCCCTCTTAACTAAAATTCCAACGTACAGTCGGGATGCAGAGATTCCTTTATGTACGTTTAAAAGGAAGTATATTTGAATTTCCCAATTTTAGCGCTGGTAAGCTAACATCAGAAGCATTTCTCATATACCCGATGGGCAATTCGCAAATTTTCTCTACATCAGAAGGAGAGAACGACAAGTCAATTGCTATCTGCTCTTTAGTCTTAACTTTTTCATCAATCAGCATATTTATACTCTTGTTGATGAGGTTAGGTTTTTCTGCGGGAGTAGAGTCATCCAAGGGTTCAGACTTCTTCCATTTTCGCCTAGCCAAATTAATCCACATTCTTTTTTCTTGATGCCCGTCGATTAACTTTAATTGTTTGCATCTCATAATCTGCATAGCAATAGATACGTTCCACTTAGGCTTTAGTGTGCGAAAAGTATCTAACGAAGGAACTCGAAAGTCTTTACTAAAAGATGTGGCAGGAAGCAAAAACGCGGCCGCAAAATGATGAGCCTGTTGTTCAATAAGTTTAAATTCAGCAGGTGTATTCAAAGTAGATTGATCAACGTGTCGATGGCAAATTATGTGGCCAAGCTCATGAGCAGCGTCAAATCTAGATCGAAAATAGTTCTCTTTATCAGAAGACAGAACAACCAATGGATGAGGTAATCGAAATTCAGAAAACGCGTCTAGTGTAACCGCTTCAAAAGCCGTTCTCCAGGCTATTAGCCCATTACTCTCAAGAGTTCTAATCATATTGGCTATAGGTCCCATACCAAGGTTCCAATACGCTCGTAATTGATAAGCCAATGATTCAATTTTCATTGCATCAAGTTTCTTAAAATTATCAGGAACATCTAGTTCGGGTAAATTTAGCGTCGGGAAATCAAAATAATTCAACAAATAGTCAATTACTTCAAGTACCCATTCATATTCTGATTCCACGCGAATTCGCGAACTCTTTGTCGCTGAACTCATTGAGCGATAAAAAATTTGTTTTGGTTTATCTATATTAATTTCATTGAAAAAAAAACTAACCGGAACATTTAGCGCTTTGGCCAAACGATCTAGTATATCCTGCTGGGGTTTTTGTGTTCCTTTCTCATACAGCGAAATAGATGCCGATGACACGTCCGCAATCGCTGATAACCTTACTGCTGTTAATCCTCTAGCTTTTCTTGCTTGAAGTAATCTCTCGTTATTAAATATATCCACACCTACAGGCATTACTTCTTACCCTTATCCTCATCTGCATCAATTTTAGTATATTTCCATACCGGATTGTCATTCTGCACCTCAGCATACACGTCATCACGATCTTGAAATAGTCGTTGCTGTATATCTATAAGATCTCTAATATCAATTGGCTCATCTACCCAACCATTGAAGTCTGTATTTGGGAAGCCTAAGTGCAAAGAATTAAAAATATCCTTTTTCTTAGTTATTTCTGTATGTACGAATATCCCGTAAAACGGTTGATTTGCGGATTCAACTTCCGATTCAAATGGGAACATAAATTGTTGTTGCAAGTGATCGTTTATCTTCGATGATTGCTCCCTACTATCAGAGTGTTTCGGAAATCCACCACAAGTAGATACATGACACATACTAAATTTAAAATTTTCAGAAGATACACGGACATGTTTACAGCCTCCATTATCAGGTTGCATACATTCGACAGCTAAACCGTATTCAAAACCAGTATCCCAGAATATTTTCTCAGCAAGACCACGACGATAATGACCTAGTACATAATTAGCCTGCTCTTCCCCTAATAAAGGATCATTAGATATCTTCGCATGCGAAGTGGGATAAACATATCCGACTCTTTCATATAACGCCCTGATAAATCCGGGAGGAATCTCTTTAATTACCTGTTGCTTCAATGTTAAATTTGTATCGCTCAAAACAATTATCCATAATATTTTGGTTAGATGGTCATATTGTAGGAATAATTTTGGAATGATGCAACTATTGCTTAACTAATCATAAGTTAGAATATGAAGTCGTAAATATTTATAAGGCCATTGTGGTATTAATGATCAAAATATGGATTAAGATGACAAAGATTCAACATCAAGGGAAATATTAACAATATTAGATTTGAAGGTGACTAAAGATTTTTAAACTAATGTAAACAACTGCAGCTAATATTACAGGACAGCTTAAAAAACAGGAATAATAAAAAGACCGATATTGACTACGACCTCTTAACCACCTCGCCTACATTGTCTGTTAATTTGTCAAATAGTAAATTAAATATTTTGAGAGTACACCAAGTATCTGTTCAAAAAATTCACTCCTCTTCTTATTCTGCAAACAAATCAGGAAAAGGAACTACTATTCTGAATCAAAAAACCAACAAAATATAATCCCCCTCCCCTCTTAATTTGACACGAATTGCTAGAAGAGGAACAGCTGCAGACTTACTCGCCCACAAAGGTGGATTTCGATCTTTCACCTAGTTTTTAATGTAGCCCCGCGAACAGCATCACGAGACTCAATATGTTTTTTGATATCGAATTATTTGTTAGCTCAAATGTTCAATTAGCTACAGTTTCCCTGCAGCTAATTGTAAGCGCGAATCAACTTATATCTATAATCTAAGACAAATGACTAAAGTTAACTTTAATTCGCGATAATTTAGACCCTGCGACAAATCTCAAAAAATTGAAATCCAACTTACTCAAGCTGAACCAAGTAAAACAACATCAGCATCTGCGCAGTTTAATGTCATTACGTTGCCCTTGGGATCGCTAACAACGACATAACCTTGCTCGCATTCCCGATCATGCAATAACGTATAAGCGTTACCATTAAACTTTACGATATAAGTGACTTTAGAAGAACTAATGCTTTCTGTTTTAGAGCCAACATTTTTTGAAGATTTATCAGAAACAGCCGGAGAAGACTTTTTCTTTTTAACAGCATCAAGCTTAGTGGCAGATGGCGAATCACAATCTTTTAATGCTTGCCTAACAGCCTTACGATTTATTAATTCATTGTCTTCGATAAATGGAGCAGCTATGGTACGAGACTTCTCATAAAGCTTACCTAGTTTAACGAGTGTATCAATATCAGTTGTTACGCCTTTGTCGGCAATGGACTTAATTACATCTGGTACTTTAGACAGTGAATTACGCAACGAAACCCACGCTTCAGAGACATCTAATAAATCCGCAACTTCCTTTTGAGATTTATTCAGTCCGTTCTTACTCACAAGATTAGAAATATAATTTGCCTCTTCCATTGGTGATAAATCCTCTCGATGGAGGTTTTCAACCAATTGATATGCTTTTCTATCATCGCTTGATACTTCCCTAATAACAACGGGGATAGTTGCTTTCTCTGCAAGGCGAGATGCTTGGTATCGACGCTCCCCTGCGATTATCATATATTTTCCATCATCCATCGGAGAAACAATAATTGGCTGAATAACGCCATGTTGTTTTATCGACGGGACTAATGATGAAACACGTTCATCATCAATATTTTTTCTCGGTTGATCAGGATCAGGCACAATGAGACTTAATAAAACCTCAGTTACTGCACCATCTCCTACTACCTCAGCCTCATCCATCATCATAAGATCAGCTAAGGTTCCAAAATCACTTTCGGTATTAGACATCGTTATAGCCCATCCTTTTTAATATGTTATCAATGACAGAAGTCATTTCGTTTGCTGCTTGTCGCGCACTTCCACCGCGAGGTTTAGTCCAAACTGCGTTCCCTTTTTCAATGGCATCAGTAATTGACACCCTATCAACTAGATAATAAGGCGATACCAAATCACCCAGAGTTTCACGTAATTGAGACAATTTATTAACCTGGCTTCCACTCGCATGTTTAATTTTATTGGGGAGAAGTCCCAAGTTATTCAACTTAGGGTTAAATTTCTTTTTGATCATTTGTATCGTTCGTTGTAATTCAGTCACACCATCGATAGCAAACTTATCCATCGTTAGTGGCGACATTACAAAGTTGCTCGCAATCAACGCCGCTAACAAACGTCGTCCATTCTGAGGTGGTGTATCAAACACAACCAAATCATAATTTTCACTCAGTTCTTTCAGATGTGTTTGCGGATAACGAATGCAATCAAGCGGCTTACCTTCAACATCATTAAGATGACCATCAGCTGCAATCAGGTGAAGATTATCGTTAATCACTAAGGGTTTAGGAATCGCCTCTTCAACAAAAAGCTGAGATGTAACGCATGCAGATGAAGATAGATTTCCGCCGGAGAGTGTTGAACTCGTATTTCCCTGTGCATCAAAATCAATTACACATGTTCGAATGCCCTTCTCTGAAGCTCGCCAAGCAAGATGAACACTGACTGTGGATTTACCAACACCACCCTTTTGATTTGTAATTGAAATAATTTTCACAATACACAATCCTTTTCAATTGTGGAAAAAACAAGCAAAGAAGAAAAATTAGAGTCACGAATTAACAAAAAAACCTGATTGAAATATGAGCAAAAAACATGATGAAAGGCGCCTAAAAAAAACATAAAACACCTTTGGGTGATAGGCGTTGGCCTAGAAATTTATAAATCATGGGGGAAGTATAAATGACAGCAAATAAAAGTTAAATAAAAAACTGAAAAATAAAAAAGCGCTAAACAAAGGAAATACACTTTAGCATGCTAAAGATAGATCAATAAAAGCGCAATTCGAACAAATAACAGACTACTCTTCAGTACATGTGACTTCTACAATTTATAATTACAAATAATTGTGACACGTGTCACGCTTCATGTTCTATACTAATCTTTAGCATGCTAAAGAAATGAAAGGGGAGGGGATATGCAATTAGTAGATATAGATTTACTAGAGCTACCAGGCAAATCCAACGAAAGGAAACTACCGGCATTAACATTAACAGAAATAGAGAATGCAAAACAATATGGAATTTTAAAACCTGTCATTGTGACTGAAACACAAAATAAGGAAGTCCATAAAGCCAACCAAAAATATACGATGTTAGCTGAAATACAAACATGGCTCCTTGCACAAAAAATCGGGAAACGAAAAGTGCCGGTACATATTGTAGATATTGGCGTAGAATCAGAATTGGAAATAATGAAGAATTTCAGTCGAACTGTACAAGTAGATAATCAAAACCCGATTGAAGAAGCAAACCGATTAAAAGAAATGATGGAGTTAATGGAGATAAAAAGCATCACTGAATTAGCGAAAATATGTGGAAGTACGCGCACCAATATTTCGCACAAAATGAGACTGCTAAAACTATCTCCCTATGTAAAACAACTGCTCATCGAATCAAAGATATCAGAAGGACAAGCTAGACCTTTAGTAACATTGGATCAGTTAGATCAACGTATTCTCGCGAATGAAATTGTTCGAAAAAAAATGAATGTTCGGGAAATCGAAAATAGGAGAAATAGCTTAAAAGGGGAGGGGGAGGAGTATGATATCAAAAACGTACAATCCCTAATGAGTCGACCAGAGACAGATAAGATAAACACTAGCTCTCTTGAAAAATTGTTGAGTGATAAATTGGGCTGCAATGTATCCCTACAAAATGGAAAGTTGGTTATCGATTATTATAGTAATGTGGATATATTAGAAGGTATTTTGGAAGGGATGGGGGTGGACAAACTTTAGCATGCTAAAGATGAAGGACTAAAAGCAATATACATTTTCCGTTAGATCTTGATGATAAAACACATAGGTAATCTGGGAACTCCAACTCTTCAATATTGGTATTTCTGAACACAAGTTGGTAGCATATTGAACATCTATTGTTTATAGATCAATCACTATTCATCATATAAAAACAATTATATTCGAGGCTCTACATGCTTCACACATATCCTCCAGTCTATAGCAAATCGATCACTATATTACTTCTTATTGTGTTTTTATTACTATTTGGATGTCAACAACAGGAAGATACTCCAAGTGACGTAAAGAACGCCGAAATTAGCGATCCCCAATCAAACCCCAGCAATAATGATTTAGTCAATACTCCTCCAACTGTAGACGCCGGTGAAAATCAGACGATACAATCTTTTACGAATGTTGAGCTAAAAGGAATTGCTGCTGACGATGACGGAAATATTAAGACATACCTTTGGGAGCAAATTAGTGGCCCGACCGTAAATCTAAATTCAACAGATAAAGAAACCACCAATTTTATCGCCCCAAAAACTAATGTAGAAATAAAATTAACTTTCCAGTTATCCGTATCAGACAATAATGGTTCAAGCAAAAGTGACTCGGTAGATATAATTGTACTGCCTAACCCAAGCTCAAATCCTAATTCTGATCCGATTCCAAATATGGTTCCACTCGTCGATGCTGGACCAGATAGAACTGTTACAGAAGAATCCGTCGTAACTTTACAAAGCTCTTCGTCTGATAGCGACGGTACAATAGTAGCTTTCTTATGGGAACAAATTTCCGGTGATTCAATAGAGCTAAATTCAGACATCAACTCAACGCTAAGTTTTTATTCTCCTTCAATCACAACAGAGGTAACTTTAACCTTTCAATTAACTGTTACAGATGATGATGGTGCAAAAACTACTGATACAGTTGACGTAACGGTACAACCCGTTCTTGTACCGGTAGGCACTACCCGTAGTAACCCGATACCCTTCGGTAGCACACTTGTCACAGACGACTGGGATATTGAACTCTTAGAGTTCATAAGAGGTGATGATGCTTGGTCACTGATACTTAATGAAAACAAATTTAACGACCCAGCGCCTGAAGGCTACGAGTATCTCTTAGTTCGAATCCGTGTTAAAAGTATTGCACAAGATAGTGACCCACACTCGGTTGATGAATACGATTTTAGATTAACAGGAAGCCAATTAATAAAATATAGACCCCCCTCAGTAGTCACTCCAGAACCTGAATTAGATGCCAATTTATTCACGGGCGGTGAAATATCAGGGTGGGCTACATTCTTAGTAAAAAAAGGGGAAACTGACGTAATGGTAATATTTAGCCCATTATTTAGTTCTTCAGATAGATTTTTATCATTGGATACTAATACTTCTATTACCGTGAATTCTTCACTGAAAGATATATTACCAACTGATAAAGGGATAACAAGAAATAGTCCAGCGATATTTGGGAGTATGGTTACGACTGAGAATTGGCAAATAAAGGTGGTTTCAGTTCTCCGAGGTGAATCAGCTTGGGAAAATATATTTGCTAGAAATAAGTTTAACGATCCTCCTGAACCAGGCATGGAGTATATACTGGTCAAAGTCTATGCGAGATACATTGGGATCGATGAAGAAGGCGATTCGATTGATGATTATGAGTTTGAAAGTGTTGGTAGCTTAAATATACTATATGATAATCCCTCAATTGTAGAACCAGATCCGGGATTGGACTTTCATAACTACCCAGGAGGTGAAATTGAAGGCTGGGTAACTCTTTCTATCGCTGAGTCGGAAGCACTTCCAGTAATGATTTATGATCCATTGTTTGACAGAAATAACACAAGATATCTCGCACTATACAATAATCCGTAATTGTCAAAACAATGGAAGTTTATACTGATATAAGACCTAAAACCTTCAATGTAACTTTTTTAGGCAGCGTAAGATAATTAATTATGCTCCATACTTATATCAATGATCACCTATTAATTCAGGGCTTGTTTTTTAGATTATTCACGAATGTTTTTAACTCTTCAGAAAAAGCTGTGAGTAATAATCACACTATTGTTGCTACAGCCATCAAATTTTTTTACTAGCTTTTATCTCTAGCAGTTCCAATGTTTCTGTACATTTTCCACCCAATTGACCATAGCGCCATAAATGTAATTATTACTCTACGATTGTAATCCGTACGTAATTTGGATCTATTTTTGTGAACGATGGGCTAATTTCAACTAAGAGACTAAGCATAATAATTCTTTGTTCGACTTTTTCTATTCCCCAAACATTGTTTCAGTATCTTGGGCGACATTTAGAATAGGAATTATTTCGAACTTCTCTGGCTTTCTCTGTAGAAGATCAGAGAATTACTAGCAGGAAATTTTAGTACCCGTGAAATTTTCCCTCTTTTTGACTTTTCTGAAAGAGTGGAAAGAAGGTTAGTCTTTTTCCTTTAACATTTAACAGTTCACTGAATACTTCTTCACTACTTGTTTTTAACTTCATGTGATTCTTATGAGTTAAGCGATATTCGCTTATACCTTAGATAACACCTAATGTTGTACTGAATGGAAGGTGGAATATTTGGTCGCAGTGACAGTTACGTCTAAGGTAATTTTTTAGAGAAGGGCATTACATCTAAATGGTGGAGTTTTTGGTACATCCTATCAAATGGGATTATATCCCATAGGTAGAGTTTTTGGTCCTTGCTTTGTCTATTTCGCATCCATCCACCTTCAAACATATAGATATTGGAGAAAGGTGGAATATTTGGTATTTCGAGGAGTATGGGATTATATCCCAGGGTAGGATAATTGGTCGCTGCAACATTGACCTATAAGTCTTTAATTTAAAAAGATTTCTCGCTTTCTGAATGGTGGAGTTTTTGGTATCTCACAAGTGTTGGGATTATATCCCATTAGTGTGCTTTTTTGGTCGTTGTCTCGACTGATTTATAGCCATGAATAGACTGGCAATGAGTTAAGACGAGATTGGGAGAGTGTAGAACGGCCAGGAATTCTAATCTATCGTCGATAGGTAGAGTTTTTGGTCTCTGTTTCTATGACTATTAACCTTATAATTTAAAGGAAGTTTCTTTCAAATTAAAGGTGGAGAAGATGGCACCTTTGAGTGAGCGGGACTATATCCCATTGGTGGAGTTTTTGGTCACCATATCGTTGGTTTCCTACGCATAACCTGAATAAAAGTCTCTTTGGCTAAAAGGTAGAATATTTGGTATTTCTACGTTTCTGGGATTATTTCCCATCGGTGGGGTTATTGGTCTGTGTTTTGTTTATTTCCTACTCGTATCCATTGGAAAACTTCCTCACATACTAAAGGAGGAATATTTGGTAATTCTAAGTGCCTGGGATTATTTCCCATAGGTAGAGTTATTGGTCATTATTTCGAATGAAATATTAGTAACTACTAACACCATATACCTTAATTAAGTGCAATTAATAATCCGTTCCTAGCTGATTTTAGGTTCTATCAACGTTTCGCTAGTAGTGGTTACTTACAATTAATGGAATATATTCGAAAGGTAGAGTATTTGGTATTTCTATGTTTGTGGGACTATATCCCATAAGTAGTATATTTGGTCCTACTTTCCAAAAATTATTAGGACCTTATAATTTTTAGACAAATATCTGTAGGGGAGGGGGTTTTTAGATTATTTCATCATTGTTTTGTTGATATCCAGATACTGGGGGTACGCATCTAATAAAATGTAGAGCAGCACTTTTCGTACTTAGGCTTATATTGCATCCTGGTTATTTTGAGTCTTCTTTCTGTATTTAAATCATTTGTTACGTTTTTAAGTGATTTTCTCTTTTATTGTTTTAAAAACGAATAATAAAAACACAACACAATGAGTTCAGGTTCCTACTAATTCATTACACCTAAAGGTTGGAAATTTGGTCATCTTGTTGTTGTTTATTTACATACATTTATTAACAATGTTAAAGGGATTGTAACCTGTTGTATTTATTAGGTTAATTTGATCTAAAGGTAGAGTATTTGGTCGCTAATGGTGGTCTTTTTGGTCAAATATTCTTTAACTGTTTGTTTTAACAAATAAAGATAAGGTGGACTATTTGGTATCCACACAAATTACACTCTTAACTCATTGTTTTATATAGGCCTGCTTTCTTAACCCTTTCTGTTACGGTGGAGTATTTGGTCATCTTAAGTAGGATTTTTGGTCAAAGGTAGAGTAATTGGTCGCTTTCGGTAGGGTTCTTGGTCTGTATTCAAGAATTAATTACGTCCTACTTCAACACAATAAATTTCAAAAGGTGGAGTATGTTTGACAATAGTCTACCGAAATTTTATGCTCTTAGTTGTGCCCGCTAAACCGACTTACTGCTATAAGACATGACCGATAAATCAACTATAGTTATTAATACCGAACAGTCAACAGACCTAATGGCTTCAGACTATTATATGAAGCCGACTGCTACCATTCACATCGGTAATAATCTAACATTTATTGAGAGAAAACTCTTCAATCTACTTGTCTGGCATTCCCAAATTAATCGGTTAACTAAAAAAAAGGAGCTATTGCACTTTGACGAGTTAATGGGATTAATTGGGTTAAACAAAAGTAGAAATAAAGAAGTTATTCAGGGTGCGTTAGAAACGTTGGTCACCTCCAAGATAACTTGGAACACATTAGAAAGAGATAGAACGAATAATCAGTGGGGCGTTTGTACTTTTCTAGCCGGTGCTGAAATAAGCAACGGAAAACTCCGCTACCTTATAAATCCATTCCTCATCGACAAAATAGAAAATCCCAGTGTCTACGCCAAAATACAGCTGTTGGTTCAAGCACAATTTAGAAGCAAATATTCCCTAATACTGTACGAATTTATCATTGATGAGTTATCACGTCGTCGTGAAAAAAAATTAACCGTTGATGTGAATTTAGACGATCTACGAAAAGTGCTGCAATACGACGGTGAATTCAAAACTCTTAATAAAGACGTTCTAAAACCTTCGGTAAAGGAAATTAATGCGGAAACAGACATCGAGCTGACGCTTAGTACGAGAAAGAAGGGGCGTAAAGTCGTTGCAATAATTCTCGAGATTGAAAGGAAAGATCATTTTCAACTTCCATTGAATTTGCCAAGTAGGGGGCTTGTCGACAAACTCACCGATGAGCAAGAGGCGATAAAAGAGCAATTAATGGCCAGTGAGATAAATGAACAGAAATCAATTGAATTAGTTCTTTCTTATAGTGAAGAGAGAATTCTGAACAACATTAATTATGTGAACCAGGAAGTAAATAAAAAATCCTCCAAAGTAAGAAATGCCGCAGCCTATTTGATCAAAGCAATTGAGCACAATTATTCACCAAGCCCTTCACCTAAGAAAACAGTTAAAAAAGCAGAGCAAGATATCGCAGCTGAATATAAACAAGCAATGGAAAAAGAATTTGCCGAATTTCGTGATACAAGGGTAAAAGAAATATTTGAAGAACAGAGCGAAGAATGGAAAGAGGATCGCCAGAATAAATTTATAAAAGATATAAAAGCGAATAAGTACCCAACATTGGATATGCTATTTAAACGAGGCGGCATGGAAAGTAAAATAGTAAAAGAAACTTTTTGGAGTGAATTAAAGGAAGAAGTTTTTACCAAGCCGGAAGAGAAAGATTTTGATGAATTTGTGAAATGGAAGGAGCTTGAAAAAGCTGAGCTGGCTTAAGCTGTAGTAGCCTTAGACTTTAGCTGATAGATAGCGTTAGATTTTTCTAGACACTGAGTAACTTCAAACTACCATAAGCTGCCAATGAAGTTGGGGCGCGAATAGCAGCACCATGGACTCAACTTACATGCAACATTTTGTTTGTATGTTTAAATAGAAAATGTTCGCGGTCTACTTAGACTACCAGCCGTATTGATTTCCCAACAACTTGAAGTCCATATAAAGTCTTCAATTCCAATCTATACAATCCTGAAGTCAAAATGACCTTTGAGATAGTTTGTTGTAGTAATTTTAAAGCCAAATTTGACTAATTAAGGCAAAATGCGGCTTTAAATTTGCTATCAATGCTCGATAAGGTTATATATTTGGTAATTAATGACAAAAATCAGGAGATATTGCTGTGTTGGTTGAATTCAGCGTAGTCAATTTCAGGTCAATTCGTGAAAGGCAGACTCTCAGTCTGGCTAAATCCAGACTCAAGGAGTCTGACTCTTTTCGGGAAAACAGTTTTTCACACAGCAACTTAACTGGGATTGAATTGTTGCGGAGCTGCGCTATCTATGGTTCAAACGCAGCGGGAAAGAGTAATTTGCTATTAGCCTTGAGGGAAATGAAACAGGTGGTGGTGGAATCTGCTGCAGATATGCAGAGGGGTGATGAACTCCCGATGGAACCATTTCGTCTTGATGCCACAACTCGCGATGAGCCAACAGAATTTGAAGTGGTATTCATTACTCAGGGAGTGCGTTATCAGTATGGCTTTGCGGCTACCAAAGAGCGAATTACTGAAGAGTGGTTAATTGCCTTTCCCAAGGGTAAAGCACAGCACTGGTTTGCCCGCCAATGGGATCACGTCAAAGAAAATTATCAGTGGCAAATGGGGAATAGTTTGCAGGGCCAAAAACAGCTATGGCAGAAATCTACCCGTTCTAACGCCTTGTTTTTATCTACAGCGGTTCAGCTTAATAGCCAACAATTACAGCCTGTATATGATTGGTTTGATGATACTTTACGCATGACGAGTGTTTCAGGTTGGAGTCCAGGTTTTACAGCATCGCTATGTGAAGAGAAAGAATCTAAAAACAAAGTGATGGCATTTTTAAAAGCGGCGGATATTGATATCGATGATGTGTTGATCGAAAAAAAAGTATTCGACAACAAGGATCTACCAGGCGATATTCCCGATGAAATGCGTTCTTTAATTAGCAAAAAGTATGAGGGGAAAGAAGTCGTTGCGAAATTAAACACCGTTCATCGAGATAACGAAGGTACAGCAGTGCCCTTCGATTTTGATGAAGAATCAGACGGAACACAAAAGTTATTTTCTTTTGCAGGTCCTTGGCTAGATACACTAGAAAACGGTTATGTATTACTCATTGATGAACTGCATGATAATTTACACCCGAAAATTGTTCGCTTTTTAGTGAAACTGTTTCATAGCGATGAGACAAACCCTAATAATGCTCAATTGGTTTTTACCACTCACGAGACTTCGATTCTGAGTAATGAAGTGTTCCGTCGTGATCAAATCTGGTTTTGCGACAAAGATCAATTACGGTCGACACAGTTATTTCCCCTCACCGATTTTAGCCCTAGAGGTCGAGAAAACCTGGAGCTTGCCTACTTGGCGGGGCGTTTTGGCGCGTTGCCATATACGCGAGAACTAAAAAGGGCTTAGTGAAAAATGGGTTCAGATGAGTTATTCCATAAACGCAAAGCTAAGCAGACCAAGGAATTAAAGCGTAAAAAAGAGAAGCGCGCACCTTACGATAAGGTTCTGATCGTTTGCGAAGGACAAAAGACCGAACCCAATTATTTTCTGGAGCTTCGCGACTATTACCGGCTGAATACTGCAAATGTAGAAATTAGTGGTGACAGTGGTTCAGCTCCGTTAAGCGTTGTTGAACGAGCAAAACAACTTTACCGAGATGAGAAACGTAATGGCATACCATTTAATCGTGTCTATTGTGTGTTTGATAAAGATACTCACATGAGTTATCAATCCGCACTTAGGGAAGTTACGAATGCAAAGCCTGGAGGAACTTTTTTTGCAATTAACTCCGTACCCTGTTTCGAATACTGGTTGTTATTGCATTTTGTCTACACCTCGCGACCCTTTCATGGAACAGCAGGTGCAAAAAGTGCCGCAGATCAAGTGCTAGAAGAGTTGAAGAAATACATTGAAAGCTATGCAAAGGGTGATCAAGGGTATTTTGAGATTTTGATAAATCAATTACCACAAGCAATCCAATATTCGCGACGTGTCTTAATCGAAGCGAAAGCAAATGGGACCGATAATCCAAGTACTCTCGTACACGAGTTGGTGGAGTATCTGCAAGGTCTGGCCAGTCCAGCACGCTGAAAAAAGAATTTATATTTCTACATAAATTCAAGTTAGCAAGTAACTTGGACTATTAACTTGTGAGGAAAATCAGTACAGCGTACTGTATAAATCCACCATCAAGAATAAATGGGTTCACCGGCTAACACATGAGTTGTATTTTGGTTATTCTACATGAGAGCTTTTATTTATGATAAAAAAGACCGAGATAAGAGTGTCCACTTAATAGGCGTTGCGGATGTTCAAATAACTTTATGATCTACGCTTTAGGTCAAACCAGTTTTCTAATTTATTAATAATGCATGGAACAAGACGCGACCCCATGCTCGCGACCCCATGCTCGCTCCGGGCTAACTTATCGTTCGCTCCATCACCAACAGGGTGTTGCTCCAAAATTATCAACTAGAGTAAGTGAGGTAGTAGTTATGGTGTTATCCCATCACTTATTTCTTATACTTATAATTTTTCTTTATCAATCTACTAGCCTGAAATCATAGAAACCCAATCTTCTAGATTGGCTGAAGCAGGGCGCCAAAGTCGCCCTTGTGTTACTTCATCTTCAATAACTGCTCGAATAATCTCAGGTGACAAAACAAAGATCCTGTCCATATTTCTACCTGACCAGTTTTGTTTCCATACACCCTCCTTCCAATTAGTAAAGCTGCTTAGGCGAAAATCTTCCTTTGACAAATAAGCAGGTAAATAATCTGGCCGACCAGAATAATTAATTGGCAACGCATACATTCCAGTATCATTGAGCATATAACGTGAAGGCTTTGCCATATCACCCAGATTATCAAATGTATTAGCTACGTTGTTTAGCATAATGTTCGCAATCTCGTTTTGATTTGGCCTGAACGTTTCATCATATGCTTTTGACAAATTGTATTTAGGGCGAAGCCATACACGGGTGGTGCGTTTGGACTGAGTTAAGACCTTTGATCCATCTTCGCTAAATCGAATATGCTTAAATTGTGGATTTAGGCCATCAGAACCTGTTTCCGCAAGCAAAACTCCCGTTTTATTCCCGCTATAGTCATACAACGATACATCCCCAGACCTACGCGCCATGACAAACTGCTTATGACTATCAGAAAATGCCAATGCATCAAACCCTCGACTTTGATCGATAGCAATTTCATTCCTTGTGTCCAAATCGACAATCCTTGTCCACCCGCTCGTTGATGTAGCTAGAATACGATGATCAGGTAATACACGTAACTTCGCACCTGCTTCACCAATACTATTTGGCATGTGTAGCATTTTTAAGACGCCGACTCCTGAAGCATCGAAGGGAGCCCACGCGATCGCGTCAGTAACACCGCGAAAAGACCCCATAAGAACCATGACTACAATACGTTTTTCAGAATCAACCGCAATATCTGCAATGCGGTAATCGATGGGAATATCAAGTGCAGGTATAACATTGCCATCTATGGAGCCTGTCACTTGGTCTGGAAACATTTCGGCTACGAAAAACGACCTGCCATTATCAAACACTACTACCTCATCACTTTGCCCCTTTTTGCTATTTGGCCCATAGTCGAATGGTGATGTTGTTACAGTGCCATCTTTAGTGTCAATAATAAGCAGCACACGTTTATGATCCTCAGTGCTCGATACAACAGCCGCAAATCCATTTGACTCAAAATGGACTTTGTAATGATCCCACGTCCATTGTTCAAGTAGCTCACCATCCATATTAAACAGTGATATAAACGACAGCTCCTCACCCCAAATCCCAGCCCCGGTCCACGCGAGTATGTTTCCATTTGGGCTGAATCGAACCCTTGTAGCTGGAACCTGCAACTCATTAATAACGCCAGTACCGAGTTTTTCAAGACGGACAACTTTCCCACCTTCCGGTATCCACGCGACATATTCACCATCCGGGGATATGTCGGCACTCCAGCTATTATCGAATCTATGGCTATAAAACCATGAGCCTGAATTGAATGCCTTTAGCATCGCAAGGCTGCTGGTGACAACCTCTTCGCTACTCTGAAAGACGTCAACAGCTAACTGAATCGCTAGTGTGGGGTCTCTTAATGAATACGCATAAGCCGTGCTGGCCTTTACTTGTTGGACTGCCTCATTTCGTTGTTCAACTGCTTGTACTCGCAGTCCATTTACATACAAAACGGCATATATAAAAGGCGAGATGTAAATTACTAACTTAATCGGATCGATGTTATTAATAGTAAATGTTAATAAACCTCGCCAAGCATTGCTTGGTGGCCTTTCATCAATTCTGTTAACTGGGTTTTCAGTTAGTAAAAGCGATAACCAATGACGTTCCATGAAATCACCGTCGAAGTATCCAGAATGGCCATGATCAAAGTAGCGATTAACAAATATCTGACTTTCAAGACCACTGAACCCGGTCCGCCCAGCCATTCCAGTACCGAGAACAAAGATCTGATTTAAGAGAAGTACGTTATCTCGAACACCACAGTCATTTACAACACGCGAAACATCTCCCTGTGGCCCCATGAGCTCGCGCCAGGGATAACCGGATTTAAGAACACTTCCAGAAAGAATTATTGTGTTTATCTTTATATGGTGTTTTGCCAGAATTCGATATAACGCCCAAGCAACAAGGTGAGTGCCAAAGCTGTGCGCTACAATATCGATGCGATCCCAGGATGAACCGGTAGCTATGTTGATAAAGTCCTTTCTGAACCTTCTGGTCATTAGCCATCGTGTAAAAGGAATGATGAAAGCTAATGCGGAAAAGTAACCGTACTTAAAGTGATGTACGCTGATTCCTGCATTATGTGATTCGAGTAGAGAACCCAGCTGTTCCTGCCAGCGTCCATAAGTTCGTATTCCGTGGACAGTAATTACTAAGCGTCTTGGCGAGTTGATCTTTGGATTCCTTTCCATTTTTACATTGTTCATTGCGACGTCCTTCTACCCCCTACTTCCCATACTTTGTCATTCTCTAAAGATACGACTAAAAAAACTTCTCTTTTTAGGTTTTTCCTCTGTGATTACTACTGTCATATCAACAAAGGCTGCATCCCATTGTTCACGAAATTTAGCTTTAAACACGCAACCCCTGTGTTGCTGGTAACCTAGCCCCCACTCTTCTGAGCATACGCAGAGATATCTAATAAATATTCAGCATTAGATTGCCAGTAATCTTCGAGTAGTCCTACACCTTCATGTCGCGCAATATGCAGATAGAATTGCGCGAACTATACGGCCAACTCATCACGGCAATAAATAATCTTATTCATGCAATATTAATTCACATTACTCTGTTCATAAGTAGCCGTATGCAATGATGTTTCAAAACAACTTCCCTATCCGGCTGAGGCTGTGTGAAAACTCAAACATTTTTCTCGGCTAAAAAAATTGGCTTTGTGAGAAGCCTTGTAAGAAGAGATCTCTAAAAACGAATGGTTTTAGTATTCATGATTTTTGATGTTTTTTTTAAGTTTTCACACAGGCTGGCCCCAAAAGCAGACCTTTAGTAAATATTAATATTCTCCACATTAAACAAAAAAAGTGGACACTAATTAGTTTCACCTTTACACCATCTTGCTACTATTGTATCCAAATCTCCTGAATTAACAGGGTCGTTCATCCACCCTTCGGCAAAACTAATATCATTTGAATCTGGAAGTTTATCTTTAGGAAGTTCCTTGATTCGAATTCTACTAGGAAGAGCTGAAGCTTCACCAACAAATATAGCCTCTCTTCTTGTCAGTGCAGATAGCATTTTTGTTAAACCGCTCAAGCTATCTGGAAGAAATCTAGCAACATGTTCCTGATCACTAGAGTTCGTTAATCTTAGTACAATCCAAGAATTACATTGAGAAAGAACTGTACTTTCCACATCTGAAGGGCGTTGAGAAACAAGCCCCAGCCCTATACCGTACTTTCGACCTTCCTTCGCAATTCTACGAATTGCATCTTGGGCTTCTTTATATTGAGCCTCCCCGTGATTTGGTACATAACGATGTGCTTCTTCGCAAATAAACAAAACAGGATCACTTTTACGCTCATCCTTGGTTTGCCAAAGTTTGTATTGAAATAACATGCGAGAAATAAGTGCTGTTAAGGGGCCTGCCACTTCATTTGGTAGGCCAGATATATCGATAATTCTAATATCTTTTCCATTTGAGTCACCAACAAGTTGGCTTAGAACATTCTGCAAACTGGGAGAATCAGTAGAATTATCTTTCATAATAAAATTAAGCTGGGGATTTATTCTAAGTACTTTAAGTTTTTTCAAAATAGAATCAACTTTATCACGACCGGCTGAAGCCGAAAGATTAGCTTTACTACCTGGTTTTCTACCTTGGATTTTGTCAATATGCTTTATAAACTGTTTAAGTTTGAATGGTACAGGCTTATCCCTATCAAAATTCAAGAGATCTTCTTCTGTTTTCCCATCTACTTTTTCTGCGATTGCTCCTCCATCTGGATCGTCGCCCACATCTTCAATAAGACCTGCCTCTAATTGCCTTGCATACGTAATAGCTTCATAAATAATATTATTTTGTGAAGTAGCCTCGAATTCTGTCTTACCAATAATTAAAGATCGAAACTCGTCACCAGACATTAGCCAATAAGGTAACTGCAACAGCTCTCCTTCATTGTCATTTGACGACGCGTCGTTATATGCTCGATAAACAGTAGCTCTTTGATCAAAAGCACTTGCATATTCTCCATGCGGATCAATCATTATTATTCTAGGTTTTAGTTTATTTTCTTCTGATTTGTGATCTAACACGGAATGGAGAATGGAGGCTACAGTTCCAGACTTCCCAGAGCCTGTTGATCCAAGGATTGCAAAATGATGCCCAAACAGCTTGTCTATATTAGCTCTACAAACCGCATTGTTGCCTCCAATATAATTTCCTATCGAAACCATCGGATTAACTGAATTTTCTTCGGCATGAGATTCTGCTGCATTATATACAGCCTCTAATTCTTCATTCAAACAAAGGTAAGCATATTGGAGTGGAAGCGGGTATGTTTCAACACCCCTTGTAAATCCCAGTTTCTTTGACGACTTTGACCAAATCCCTTGACCAAATAAATCTGCCTCTAACACTCTTGAATCATCACTAGCATTAATTGGAGATATTCCTTCGTCTTCGAGTATTTCAGAACGCATACGAAGTAAACGAACAAAAGCAAAAAGAATTTTTCTGCCGAAATGAATCTTAATAATACTGCCCATCTGTCCTACTGGATATATTTTACCGCCAATAGCTCGAAATAATTCATTAATTTCCTCATCTAATTCGATACGAATGCTATTTCCACTAACTTCAACGATATGCCCTATTCTCAGTTCTTGCTTTGGATTAAATAACTCAGTCATAAAATTCACCTGTTTTTAAAAATTGAGTTAGTCCTGCAAATCTACTCCAATTCAAGGCTTCAACGCCATCTGGTAAAACAGGTGAAATTGAATTGTTATATAGTCCGAATTTCCCAGCAACAAAAATCCTTTCTCCGAATTTAGAATGATTAAGCCACCTATCGAGAGTAGAATTAATTACCACTCCCTCTTCTGGACGTTCACTCATAAATGCAATAACTGTCGTTTTACTTCCATCCGAAGTAAGAGCTGTTTCAATTTCTGTATTAATATGCTCATCGCCAAAACTATACCCGCACGTAACAAGAACGTTTTGAGATTGAGACATGAGTGCTTGTCGAAGTCCTATGAACAAAAATGCAAAAGGATCTTTTTGAGTTTCGACATATTTCGTCGCTTGTGGGTAAATCATAATATTTGCAGGATCAGATAAGTACTTAGTACCATAACGGGCTCTCACTAATCCTTTATCTTTATCACGGTGCCAATCTATTGAGCCATGAAGCTTATATAGTAAACAAGTATTTGAGTCGTTTACTGCCCGAGTAAATTCTTGGTCAGGATTCCAAAAACCCACTGCACCACCAGAAAAACCATCGATAATAATTTTCTTTCGCAACGCTAGTGCGTCTTCTAACAAAGTGTCATAGTTAGTCGTAAAGAAATTAATTTTTGAACGTCTTTCAAGATTAGCTCGATTAGAAAATAATGCTTCAACAAAGTTGTTATGATAGTCAATTTCAACAATAGGTAATTCTGCTGTCCCCACTTCTTCGGGATCTTCATTATTAGGGTTTTTTGGCTTGTAACCATAGCGAACAGTATTACCTATGGCAGTAATGATTCCGATATAAGCTTCGAAAAGTTGTTTGAAACTGTACCCATTATTATTTATAAACGCTGTTTTAGCACGGGAACGTTCAGCAATTGCGATCAAATCTCCGAGGTGGCTCAAGTAATGCTCTACATGACTATCATCCTCAAGATCTTGTTTTAGATCGTTTAATATCTCTTTCGGATTTTCTTCAGCCTCTGCATCGATTATCTGACACACTCGGTCTGTCAATGGGTACATGAGCGGGATTTTTGCATCGTAGCTTATGCCCGCCCCCAGCAGCCAGTTTTGGTGCCCAGCATCTAGTAAATGTTGGTTTAGAGTTTCTAACAGACTTTCAAAATCATCCATAATTATTTACCTATTTAAAATACTCTTCTATTGTTTTGATAAAAGCTGTATTTCACAGCGTCTGCTTTGAGGAAGTTTCTCTAATTAAGAAGTCCCGAGTAAATGTCAGCTAAGGGCACACTGCCAACAATCAATTTAACATAAACGTATCTTAAAAAACGGGAAAACGAAAGGAAATTATATATGGAGTAATTTTAATCACACAACACTACTGGAAATATAGAGAAGTGCATAAAGGAAGGAAATGCTTATGCCAGTACAAGCTGTGTATATGAATTATACATTATTAGGCTTTCCAATGATGAACCAACTTCTGTCCCAAAGGATAGAGCCTCACGGGGAAAATAAATTTGAGTTAACTAATCAAATTAAACTCTTTCGCCTTCTGAGCAAAACTATTAAGAGGAATTTTCAACGCTTGTTTTATAACAGTCGTTTTATTTTTCACACTTTTAATAGAAATATTTAGCGTATCAGCAATCTCTTCCTTGTTTTTTCCCTCTGCCAACAATATAAATATATTACATTCGGAAGGTGTCAGAATTTCTCTCGGGTCAAGTTTTTTTGCTGCATGGGCAAATGTTGCGATGCTTTCAACACGACCAGGTTCATAAAAATATTCTTCTTCATTAACAGTTCGGATAGCATCAAGTAGCATTGTTACATCCGATAATTTAGAAACAAAAGCGTAGGCCCCAGCACCATAGCAACTGCTGATAGCACCGACAGTATCACGCATACTATAAATAACGATCTTCATGTCTGGTGATACTTTGAGCACGTTGGTGATAACTGCCGACCCTGGTAGGTCAGATAAATTCAGATCCAGGACCATGACATCGATTTGGTCTTTTTCTTCAAATTCGTAAAAATCATCCAAAGAACACCCACTAAGAATACATTTCATCTCTGGGGTTAATATGGACTCTATCCCTGCGCGTAGCACAGCGTGGTCGTCAATAATCGCAACTTTAATCATTAGTAGAAGGATAAATAATAAAAATATAAACGCAAGATAAAAAGAAAGAGTTTATTTATAAAAATAGATAGGCTATAGTCCTGCCTTGCATGGGATATAGTCCCATGTTGAGAGGGTGGATATCCTCAAGGACGCTGATATCCCATTTAATTAAATTTCATAAAATGGGAAGAGTATGCAATTAGTACTGACATTTATCACAATACTTGTGTCATACAGTGTTCAAGCAGATCAAGTCGGGATTGTATCAGAAAAAGGCAATAATTTTGTAATCAAAGTCGAACCTGATTTTAGCGAGCTGACACCGCGAGTTGAAAAAAACATTCAATCAAAAGAGGTAAAGATCGGCAACCTGACAATACCTCATAAAATGTTGTTTGCAGGTGAAGTTGAAAAAAGTGAAGTTGAAAAAAGTACAGCTGAGAAAAGACCACAGGTAGAAAACCAAAATTGTAAGGATGTATTACATGTAAACCCCTTAGGCTCGACGTTACTAAGATGCTTGGATAAACCTGTGAGTGCTGCATTTACGGAGTTCATGAATACAGCGGAAATGGTGACGATAAAGCTGTCTGCGCCTGATCCAGATGCATCGATGAGAGAACTCACAAAGAGGCTAATCCAAAACAAAATAGAAGATGCAGATATCAGCATGGATAGTCAACGATGCAATAAGTGCATTCCAATCGCAATATTAACAAGTGTTCCATTTAAGTAGGGTCGAGGAAGCAGTATGTTTAAAATAGTAATTTTACTTTTATTGTCAGTATCAACATCGGTATTCGCATCGGAGTTTGAATTGTCTGATGAGGAGCGTTTATCGAAGGCTAAAGATAAACTCGCTCAAACATATAGTCACATGAATGTTACCCAATTTAAGAAGGGGCCGATTCCAGGAACTTTCGAGTTGATAACGGGTAACAAAGTCATTTATTACCATCCGGAAGCGGAGCTGCTGATTTTCGGGGAAATATATGACAAAACAGGAAACTCAATAACTGCTGCTAGTCGTAAAGCTATCCAAGAAGAAAAGTTGAAAGACTTAGATAGCACAGTTGCTTTAAAAATGGGTGATGGAGATAAGACAATCATCGAATTTACGAACCCGGACTGTACCTATTGTAGAAAACTAAATACGTTTCTTTTCAATAAAGGAAAAAGTGTTAAGCGAGAAATATATTTTTCACTCGCGGGGAATGGGAATTCAAAGGCTAATGCAAAAGCAGTCCACATACTATGTGCAAATGATCCTGAAGCTGAGTTCCAGCGTGTATTCAATAATGAAGTAAAAGTTACTGATATGTTGAGCTGCAAAGAAGGTAAAGAAAAACTGGCAGCACATCGAAGAATCTCGGATGAGTTTGGTGTTTCCGGGACACCAACACTTGTTCTAGGTGACTCAGTTATTACTGGGTTTAGGCAAGCGCAAATAGCGCGTTTTTTGGAGTAATTTAAAATTAACAGAAGGTGGATGTAATTGAGTAATCTTGGGAAACATTTGGCAAATAGATTCGCTAAATCACGAACCGGAAAAATAGTAGCAATTGTTGGTACAACATTGGGCGTAGCGCTAATGCCAGAAATGGCATCAGCGATTACAGCGCCCACAGCACCTGCAGCGGGTGCCGCAGCTCCTTTGGGATATGATATTTATGATGTAGCGGTAAACGGCATTCTTAAAGGGCCAATTGGTTTTGTCACAGGAATAGGAACGATTGTATTTGGTGCGACTCAGCTCATGAAATCCTGGCCAATAGCATTGATGTCAGTATTGGGCGGAACGGCAATTATCAAAGCAGACACAATCGTATCTTCATTAGGTATGTTGGTTTAAACATAGATAGTTAAGTTCTAATAATCACGGCTACCTCACTAATTTGGGTAGCTGTGCTTTAAGGAGTAAAAGATGGAAGTGCGAGTTCCTAAAGAGTTGCATATGCCGATTCAGATACTGTGGTTTTATCAAGATGAATTGGTCGTAATTGTAGCAATGTATTTAGTCGGTGTTCTATTTGATGGATGGTTTTGGTTGGGACTACTAATTGGGCCAACGTTTTACATTCGATATAAACGGAAAAAGCCTCGTGGCTATCTAACACATAAGTTGATTGAACTTGGGTTCATATCACTAGAACGTTATCCCTGTAGCTACATACGAGAATTCAAAGAATGAAAGCAAGCACATATTTAAACAGTTTCTCCAATACGGTGAGAGAAAATAAACTGTTGAAACTCGGATTTTTGCTACTTTTGGTTATCACTCTATTGAACTGGAGTGAAGTAAGGAATGTGAGAGATCAAGAAAAAGTCGTTTTAATTCCCATCGGAGCTTCAGGTACTCTTTGGGTAACGTCAGATTCTGCCTCCGATGATTATGTGTTATTTATGACGAGATATATATTGCATCAATTTGGTGACTACACAATACATACGATATCTGAGCAACTGGAAGAACTCAATCGTCACTTCTCACCAGAAACATTTGTGGAAGCGAATGAACGTTTCAAAAATATTGTGAAAGGTATATCAAAGTATCCTTCATTGGCCTCAACACTGAGTTTTAATAACAAAGATGTATTGCATGATGCGGTAAAAAAAAGAATAAAAGTGAAAGCTACAAAAATACGTTATATGAGCGGTGTTAAAACGGGTGAAGATGTGAAGAACTATGTTATTAGCTATGAGATTAAAAACGCAAGATTCTGGATCAAGAATATTATGGAGGAAAAGTAGTGAGCAGAATACTTGTTTTAGGGCTATTTTTAGGGATATTAATGTTTGGCTCACTGAATACTGCAATCGGAACAGAGTTTAATGTACTACCTGAAATTGTTCAGAATGTGCCACTTAGTTCAACAGATGTTAATAGAATAAGCTGTACTAACGGGATTATAAGCGATGTTGTTTTCTCCCAAGAAAAAGGCATCGAAGTTAAACAGGTAGGAAAAAATGCCTTTATAAAATATACGATACAAATAAAAGGCAATAAAGAAAAATACATAACGAGAAATACTGAGTTTCATATTATATGTGATGGTGAAATTTATACGCTTATAGCAAAACCTCGAAAAGGTGATCCTGTCATTGTTAGATTAGGGGATAGAACAAAACAACGAATTAAAGACAATATCAGAAACATGAGTTCGATTCCGAAGGAAAAACAAATCATAGCGCTTTCTAAAAATATTTTATCTCAAGAATATGAACCAAGTTATCGCGTAACAAAAGAAAACGAAAAAATATCTCTCTATGAAGAAATAGAATTAACAAAAGTACTTACCGTTAACGTCGATGGCACAGGGCTCAAAGCGTCAGAATACATTATTACTGCGAAAAAGGATTTGAATATCAGAGAACGAGATTTTTTGAGTGACAAGCTTGGAGTACATATTGTTGGTGTAACCGTATTTCCTCAGTCGATTCTAAAAGGAAATCAGTCTAGGGTGGTTATTGTAAGTGAGGCTAACCGATGAGTGAAGGTGAAAATAGCTTTTTGGAAAAGCTAAAACCAGAAACGAGGAAAAAGTTTGTTTTATCGGCGATTATTATCGGTTTTGGTATTTTCGGCACACTATATTTTTATTCGGCAGAAGATGAAAAGAGAGTAGTAGAGTCAGCAGCAGAACAATATACAGGATTAGAAGTAGATAGTGAGCTATACGAAGAGGACATAAATAAGACAATTAATGCATCTCGCCAAGAAGCTCACGAAAGGAACACTGCGATAGATACGCGTTTGACAGATCAAAACAAGAAAATGAATGAGCAAGAAGAAAAAATGGCTGCGCTTCATGAATTGATCGAAGGGCTAAGGCAGCAAGATAATGAACAAAAAACCAATAATGAATCTATCAGCTTTCCTCCGGCACCAAGTTATACCGTAAACCAGGATTTTCAAACAGGAAAGCAACAATCTGGGAATCAGGGGCCAGAGATAGTAGAGGCACCAACTTTGATTGGTGGAATAACACATATAAAGACCGATGAAAAACTGATAAGGCAGGATCTGGAGAAAAAAAAAGGAAAGAAAATATATCTCCCTCCATCATTTATGCAAGCGACACTTTTAACTGGTATGGACGCATCGACAACTGAAGGCGCAAATGAACACCCTCAACCACTGATGATTAGAGTGCAAGAACCCGCAGTATTACCGAATACGATAAAGGCCGACCTGCAGGGGTGTTTTGTCGTGGCTCATGGCTATGGTGCACTTAATAAAGAACGGATCGAAACACGTTTAGTATCCCTAAATTGTTTATCAAAAGACGGTGGCGCAATCATAGATACAGCAGTAAAGGGGTACGTTACCGATAGTGATGGGAAATCAGGTCTTAAAGGGTTAGTCGTATCGAAGCAAGGCGCACACTTAGCACGTGTTTTTGCAGCGGGTGTATTCGGTGGTATCGGGAAAATTGCAGAGCAAAGCGGACAAACAGTGACTGTAGGACCAGTGACGACAACAACTTCAATAACGCCGGGAGATGCAATGACTGCAGGTATTGGTGCGGGTATAGCTGATTCATCAAAAGATCTGCGTAGGTTTTTCCTAGACCTAGCCAAGCAAGCATCTCCGGTTATATCGGTAGGGCCAGCGAAGAAATTAACGGTTGTTATTACGGAAGGTGTTTGGTTAGACATACGAGAAAATAAAGATGTTTAAAATAGAAATAATATTTGTGTTAGTCATTCTGGTGACTATGAGTGCATGTTCAATAATGCCCTACAACGAAAACTTCGCCTGTGAGGGGGATGCTGATTATGGTAGATGCACTAATGTAGCTGGAGCCTACAATGAATCATTAACTGGGGAACCATCTGGTCCAAAAATCCAGAAAGATAGCTCGTCGGATTATGATGAATTAGAAAAAAGTAAATCTGGATCGCCTTGGGAGACTTTCAAGGAAACGAGAGAATCGTTTTGGCGTGATAAAGATCCAAAGCAAACTGTTTCAGAAGAAACACTCAAAGATGAAACAGTTAAAAAAGCCACAGTGAAAATATTTAAACGTCCGTACATCTCCTACAAAGAAGAGGTATACAAAGAGTTAAAACAGATAATCAGTGAGCCTGAGACACCAATGGTAAGACAGGCGACACAAGTGAGAACGTTGATTCTAACTTACGGGGCCTCTGGTTTAGGAAACGGTACAAGAAGTGGTGCCGGAACAAAAGAACTCTATATGCCGAGGTATGTATATTACATGCTGGATGATGCTGAATGGGTATTAGGGGATTATCTAAATAGAGAAAAAAGTGTCATGAAAAGTATGTTTACGGAGCAACAATAATGCAAGACTTATTGGAAAGAGCGAAAAGTTTTGTAGGCCTCGGTGGGCTTAGTATCAATGATTACGAAAATTCACAGTATAGAGACTCTTTTTCAAAGTGGTTACCCTATGTTGCCTTTGATGAAATGGATTTTAGTTTTCTTAATGATGATGGAACATACGGTTATATGTTGGAATGCGAACCACACGCATTCAGCTCCCTAAGAGATGTGCAAATATTAGAGGGCGTTATCGCAAAACATTATCCGAAGAATACAATCATTCAAATATTGCTATATGCGGATGAAAATATCAAAGAATTTCTCGATAGTTATAGATGTACAAAGGTAAGAGATAATGATCTTGTCAGAAAAAATATAAATGAACTAGCAAAACACTACACTAGAGCAACAAAAGGTACCTCCCAACTGAATGGTATACCTGCCCGGAATTTTCGACTCTTCTTTTCTATTAAGTCGGATGAGAAAATTGCGCAAGATGTGTTATCTAATTTTATTGACGCCCTAGTCGGTGCAAAACTTCAACCTCGCCAAATGGGAGCGGGAGAGTTGATATCGCTGATGAGGCGTATATTTAACAGAAAAGAAACAATAAACGAAACGCATTACGATAATGCAATGCCAATTAAAAAGCAGATCGTAAATTCAGAAACAGATATTGTTTGGGATAATAAGAAGGAATTGCAACTCAAAATAGGTGGCCGGTATGGTCGCTGTCTTACACCAAAAGTGTTGCCTGAATCAGTAGACATATTAAAAGCAAATAAAATGGTGGGCGGAATAATGGGAGTATCTGAAGATGGAGATCAGATAAATACACCCATGCTAATATCGTTAACCATAATACCCGATGGATCGGCAAAAACAGAAATTTTAACAAAATCACAAATAATGCTTGCACAACGAGGAGCAAGTGGATTTTCCGCGAAACTTAAAAACAGACTGGAAGAGATAAGTTGGGCGGAAGAGAAAGTTGAACACACCGAGTTCGTACGGATAATTCCCTCGTTCTGGATATTTGGTGATACGGAAGAGGAAACCCGAGAGTCCACTTCGCGGGCCAAACGCATATGGGAATCTACTCATGGTTATGTCATGCAAGAAGAATCCAATTTTTTAAAAGTGATGCTATTGTCTTCTATACCGTTTGGGTTAAGAACAGTAAAAAATAATATACAGCTTCTGGAAAGAGACTTTTTGGTGCCGGTTGACGCTGCGGTGAGAATGATGCCGATACAAGCAGATTTTAAAGGTGCAAAAGATGCTGTGCTGCCTTTTGTTGGTAGGAAGGGGCAAGTTATTGGAATTGATTTGTTCGATAAACGGGTTAACAACCATAATTTCCTAATCACCGCCGGGAGTGGATCGGGGAAATCCTTCACGCTAAATTACATCATTGCGAACTACTATGCTTCAGGCGCACTGGTGAGATTGATTGACGTAGGTTATAGCTATAAAAAGCTATGCTCAATTGTAGGAGGAAGATATCTAGACTTTGGTAAAGAGCACATTTGTATTAATCCATTTCACTCTAATGCCAAAGATGAAGAAGACAGAAGTAGTGATCTACAAGCAACCGCAGATGTGCTGTCGGAGATGGTTTATTCAGCAAGTAATCAGGCAATGTCAGAAACAGAGTGGACTCTAATTAAGGATGCTGTGAAGTGGGCAGTTGATGAAGATGACGGGCTTTACGGTGTAGATAACGTCTACAAATATCTCAGTACTTACCCGTCACAAGCAACGAATAAGGAAAAAATAACAGAAGGTATTATTCGACAGGCTAAAGTAATGGCATTCAATCTTCGTGATTTTATATCAGAAGGAAGATACGGACGATATTTTAACGGCAAATCGACATTTGATATTTCTAACGATGAATTTGTTGTACTCGAGTTGGAGAAATTGAAATCACAAAAAGAGTTGTTCAAAGTTGTCACATTACAAGTAGCCAATGCTTGTACCCAGGATCTCTATCAATCAGATAGATCAAGTCGAAGATTCATACTGTTTGAAGAAGCTTATCAGTTTTTCAAAAAAGAAACAGGTTCAGATAATAAGGGCAACGAACGTATTGGTCGCATTATCGAGGAAGGTTACCGACGAGCAAGAAAATATGGAGGATCGTTTGGGATAGTCACTCAATCGATGAATGACTTAACAACCTTTGGTACATCGGGAACAGTCATCCGCAATAATAGTGCGTTCAAAATCCTATTAGAAGCCGACGATTACTCCGAAGCGGCAAGGAATGGAATTCTAAACCATGACGGGCTTGCGTTGGAGCTTTTAAATACGGTGAGAAACAATAAGCCAAAATATTCGGAACTGTTTTTTGATACACCCTATGGCATGGGTGTAGGTCGATTGTTTGTTGATGCATGGACATATTGGTTGAATACTTCTGAAGCAAAAGAAGTACAAAGATATGAAGGATTGATATTAGATGGAAAAAGTCCACTCGAAGCACTAGAAGAACTATCAGGTATTCACTAGGCAATGAAGTTAGAGTTATTTGTACGGTCAGTTGTAATGTTGGTTCTAGCGGTCACCTTTTGTCACACAACATACGCTGGGAGTCCATCATCCAATGAAGACGCAGGCGTGGAAGCAAAAACAGTAGACACACAGATCAAAAGTTATGTGGGAAGCGATGCAGCATTAAACAACAATTTAATGAATCCACTCATTAGCTCTTCAAAAATGTCAACATTTGATGGCCAACAGTTCGATGCACAATTGACCTGTGAGGGAGAGAAAGAAACGTTAGGAATGGTTGTTGTCCCTGGTGCGACCGGCGATATAGATAATTTATTCATATCACAAGATACAACAAATAATGGGATTATGAATTCAAGTGTGACTCTGCCATTTAATATATCTGGAGTATGTGCAAATGGTGTAGTGAGTTGTACACCTGGAACCTGGTCAAGTTGTCAGTCATATAAATGGGGCGTTGCCGGTGATGGAAAGCTTGAATTAAATAAAGTCGGAATCAAAAAAGTCGGAGGTTGTTATTGCATTAACAATCATTGTGGATCGAATTTGGTGCTGACAAATATGAATAATATTTTGGGTGATTTAGCATCAGGCGCAATGGCAGCAATAACAGAAAAGAATATGCAGTATGCACCCTCTCGGTTAAAAATCGATGGAAACTCGGGTATCTATTACACACAGCAAATGATTGATTGCGGAAGCTCAGCAGCAACACCGGAAGCAGCCTACTATGATAGCCCTAGCACTATTAGTCCAACAGCATTTAGTTCGAGTGGAAGTGATGATACTTATGATTTATTAACGAATTCAGTCGCAGCCGAAGAAAGTACATCTGCAGTGAAAGCATGTTCTATTAAACGAGAAATTTCCCTGACTTTAGATTATAACGATGTGCCGTCATGTGAAGTAGGTACATGGGCATATATCACCAAGACTTCAGCAACATTTGATAAGAGGGGAGATGATGCATGGTTAGAAACACAAGTCTATTGTGATCCGACCGGCCCGTTAAAAATAAGAGTGAGGGCATGGGATGGTGGTGGTAAAAGCAGTTGCAACAGTGAAATGGGTGCTGATTCGGAGGGATTCGTGACACTTACAATGCCATCCGATGACAAAGTAAGTAGTGGATATGTTTTTACAACACCAAATCTAAAAGGTTCGTCTTGCTATGATGTACCGGTATTCTATAACGGCTCCTGCGTATCTAAAGATGGTGGATGTACATATAATTTCGATTTTTATAATGGATCACAAGAGATTGATATTGATACATGGACCGTGTTGTACAGGGAATATCCGGAAAGCTGTGCAACTAATATAGCAAGCAATACCAAAATCACAACCTCAAACTGTGTGGATTTGCCGGGTGGAGGAAGCGTGGTTTATAAAAACAAAGGCACAATTTCGACAACATTCATACGTCCGCATATAACGCCAACACCAGATTTTAGTTCATGTAGATTGGACACGGAATCAATAACCAATACCTGTACTTTGTTGGAAAGCGATGTTGATTGTAGTTTGCTAAAAGAGGCAATAGATACAGTAAAGACTGTGGAAAACTATCAACCAACTGGCGTTTATCCACTTGCAAGTACTGTGAGTATTTCAGATGGCTTATGTACAAAAAATTTCACGCGTGACTACTGGGGAAAAGATCGAGAGTATCGTTGCAAGACATCAATAACGACAAATTATGATGACATCATTACACGTGCAGGTACTGTTATGTCTAGTTCTGATTCGTCAACGGGCACCTATTCAGATATGCAGCTAAATACTGGGGGATGGAAATCAACGTCAGGAGCCATCATACAAATACCCGATGCAATAGACCCAACCTCATGTGTAAACGCATGCAAAACAAGAACACCACGAACAAATACAGATGCGGGAACCTATGGGATTAATTCAGATCTTCGTGTAACAGATATTACTTACGATTATGAGTATAAAGAATGTATCGACAATACCTGCCCTCTAGAGACAGGAGAACAATTAGTAAAAGAGTGCGGATGTCTAAATGAATTTGGCGAAGCCGCAGCAACCATACAAGCAGTAAGATTGGGATCAAGAGACCTTATATGTACATCAGGAAATCCGCAACAGCCTTAATTATTGTGCTGTTGTTATTAACTGCGAATAGTCTTTTTGCAGATGTCGTATGCACACAAGATTTGAACGATGATGGAGCGTCAGATTCACCGGGAGAATCGGCAACATGTTTGACAACAGGAAGTGACTATCTATGCCCCATAAGTTCGACAGCATGTATCGACAATCCTCCAGTGTGTCAGTTAGATTCCGCGTTAGCATGTTCGCCCAGCAATACTTGTTCAAGGGGTGGGAGTTGTGTAGCAGGGGAGTATGAGACAAAAATAATCTACAAGATACCCAATGCAGCAGGGGAGTACAGTTTTCAAACAAGTTTCAACAAAGTAACTTATATGAAAATAGTGGGCGGTTCAACATATTGTCAACCGATGCCAATGAAAAATTGGGGATGGTTTAATACGAATTGGATCGCAGCAAATGAAGCCTCATGCTCAGGTGTTTTTGAAATCACCGGATTACACAATGGCTTTCAATGCTCACAGGATAATGAATTTCATTTTGATAAATCTGCGTGTGAAAGTGCTTGCACTGAAACAGGTATTTGTACCAAGCAAAGTTATACCTGTCCCGTTGGCCCTTATGCTTGCCAGAATAATAGTGGAAATATGGAATGTTCGCCTAACGTTTGTACTGACCTTGAAACGACACCACCCGAAGTTTTACCAACTGATACGAGAATGTTAAGAGATGATGGTGCTAGGGGAGTCGATGGCTCGTGCTTAGCTGAGATAAATATATTTGCAGGAAGACCAATGGACTGCAAGTTGGAAGGTGTAGGCAGTGCTTTTCAAAACTGTTGCAGTAAAGGTGATGCAATAATGCAAGACAATATTGCCGGTTATCAGGAAGCAGAACTTGCAGTTGATGCGATTTCTGCGATAGCGGTAGCCTCTTACGATGCCTATGTTGCTTATACAGCTTATACTACGGCAGGCCTTGCTGGTGAGGCAGCAACAGCAGGTATGCTCGCTTTCGAAAATGCCATGATTGCAGCGGGACCCACCATGATATATGCAGCCGCTGCGATTGTTGTCATTAACTATGTTGCTAATGCGTGTACTCAAGGAGATATGGAAACCTCAACTGCTGACGCATCTGGTATGTGTAGTTATATCGGTAAACGGTGTACTGAAAAATGGGCCGGTGAGTGTGTACAAAAAGTCAGAATGTTCTGTTGTTTTAATACAAAGCTCGGAAGAATCATTCACGAACAAGGTCGACCTCAATTAAAAGCATTTAGCACATTTACTGGAGGAATATTTGGTTCACCAACAAATCCAGAGTGTAGAGGGTTTAAACCAGCAGAGTTCCAAGCGTTAGACTTTTCCCAAATAGACATGAGTGAATATTATAGCGAACTATCTGATGCTGCGGCATCAACAATAAAAATCAACGATACAATCAGCACAAATATAAATGGCAAATTCAATGCGATCCCTTAAAACAGCGTTGCTACTAACAAGCATCTTCTTATTGTCCTTGTCAGGAAACAAAATAGTTGCTGGAAATTTATTAGCAGCTGGAGAAGAAATAGTCGTTGGTGAAACATATGCAATAGAAGAACGTGATGCACTCGAAGAGATTGAAGAAAAGGCAAATGGAAAAAATTGGAAAGAGATACTTTCAGCGGAAAAATTACAAAAAACATTAAGCGCCGCATCTAAAACACTACCACGCGCTGATAGTTTAAATACGCGTGAGTATTACCCTTACTACACATTAGAAATGGATATTGAAGATGCTGATGGAAATACAATATATCCGCAAGGATTCAGATATAACCCACTGGATTTTATCTACATGCCAGGAAGGATAATCATACTTGGTGATGATGAGAAAGATATAACATGGTTGAAGGAAAACTATCAACAAGGGGATCGCTTGATAACTGCTGGGGGAGACATTCAAAACATTCAAGAGGAAGTCGGCGTGCCGGTTTTTAAGTTTGATGAAAAAATGAGGGAAAGAATGGGCATTAGAAGTGTGCCTTCATCCATTGTTCAAAAAGGCAATAAGTTATTAATAACAGAATATGTGTTGTGAATTAGATGAAGATAATTCTGTTAGTCGTATGTGTGTCATTGGTTAGTACATTTTTTATGAAATCATCAGTCGCGGGACGATGTGGTCCACCGTTAAATCCTGTAATGGATGTAAATTGGCAATGCATATTCCCTATTAGAACCGGCGGGGTGATCGAATACTCAGCAGGGCAGAAAGATAGTAGTAGTGAGACAGATGATGTCACCTGTTTGTGTATGAAAGGAGCGATGCCTTACTTAGGGATTACCGTAAGTTATTGGGAACCGTTTGCCATTATGGATACGGTTACTGATCCATGGTGCTTCATGCCATTAGGTACGACTGTTTCTGCAGGTCAAGCAGGTAAACTCGGTGGAGTAAATACAAAAACAGAGTTAGGCGGAAAAACATTTGCACAGATGCACTACTATAAATTTCCAGTATTTCAAATGTTGGATATGTTCACTGATCTTCCTTGCCAAGATGGAGAGATGGAATTCGATCTATCGATGATGTCGGAAGTGATACCGACATGGAATGACGAAATGATGGCGTTGATGTTGAACCCAGAGGCTGTGTTATTTGGAAATCCAGCAACACAATTAGCCTGTTCTGCAGATGTGACATCGATAGTTGCCAGAGGGAAACCTATCGATCAACTATTTTGGTGTATGGGAGCATGGGGAAGTTCCTACCCAATTGCTGGTACGGTATCGAATGACGACTTTGTCGAAGCAAACGCAGCGATTGCGGCAAAGGGAATATTCTTTCTCTCCAGATCAAGCTTATTAAAAGACAGAGCCGAAAGTGTGTGCGGTTCAACCTACAGTCCAATATGGAGAAAAAGCCATTACAAAATGCAGTTAATGAGTCCGGTTAGAGATAGCAGCTGTAGAGAGATAGGAAAACCCGGTGTGTTATGGACGCACGCTAAAAACAAACCCTATGCAGGTGACAATTTCTCGTGGTTATTGTTTCGTAAGAATCGCTGCTGTGTTGGATACTAGATGTGTTGGGTATTAATATGAATATCAAAATAAGTGTTTCTTGTGTTGTCATATCAGCGTTGGCATTCGTTACTATGATGAAAACAACGGTAGCTCATGAGTACAACGACTATGATTCAATAGCAAAAGAGATATCACAGACAGCTACCAAAAATATGTCGTCTGAGAATTACATGCAGTTAGCGACAGATATACAGAAATCCGCGATCTCTAACGCGGAACATATATTACAAAAGCAAGTAAGTGAGTCAGACGGATCCGCTAAAAGTGAAGAACACACTTTCAAAGGAATACTCTACGTTTTTATATCGAAAAGTGTGCCACTAAAAACGCTGCGAGTTTATGCAAAAGAACTCAGTAAGATTGGCAATGGAGCCATGGTACTCAATGGATTTGTTGGGGGATCAAATAGAATAAAACCAACAATGCGTTTTACTGCAAGCATATTAAAACATGATCAGACCTGTACAGGCGGTCGATGCAAAATGTACAAATCTCCAGTAGACATTAATCCAATACTATTTCGGAAGTACGGGATAAAACGTGTTCCGGCCTTCGTCTATTCACCTGTGGAACAGGAAGCATTTTGTGATGAAGACCTAATAGCAGAACAGAATTCAATTGTCGTGTATGGCGATTCAGATATCTATTATGCGTTGGAGCAGATCAATAGGGTTATTAACAATGAAGAAATAGACAGCATATTGGAAAAGAAAAACAAAATATGAACGCAACTAAAAGAAAACAGATCGTTAGGTCATCAATATTCATAACACTTTCCTTAGCAACATTTCTAACCGTATCAAAGATTACAGTCGTTGCGACAGAATCGATTGACGCAACATTAATGTGGACAACCGGAGGTGCAGCAAAAAAAGGTGATTACGTTAATTTCACTTTAGACCCAGAAGTTGTCGATAACAAAACGATTGTTGTTACAAAGATAGTAGCCTGTGTTGATGGTGAGTTATTGGAAGCCAGAGGGAAAGACTATTATTGCAACAATCAATACATAGGAACTGCGAAAGCCACAGGTAGGAAAGGACAGAATTTGATTCCATTTATTTGGAACGGAGAAATACCTACAGGGAAAGTATTTTTAAGCGGAAAACATAGAGATAGCTTCGACTCAAAATATTGGGGATTCGCAAACGAGAACGAAATAACAAGAGTAGAAAAGATCATATAGGTCATGACAAATATTCTCATCAATCTTCTGTATATTGTCATCACAATGTTGATTGTGACATCAGTAAATGCAAACCCTGTTAATGAAAAAAAAGGCTGGTATTGGTACGAAGAACCAGTGGTGGAAAATAGAGAATCAGAAGAAAGAGTGGAACTACCGTCGCCACCGACAGTAACAGAGATGATGAAACTGCACCCAGACGATATATCGGAATTAATCAATGATTATCACAAACAATTCGTTTGGAGGCCTACGGAACAAAATGCGGTTTATTATTTGGCTGTGCAAGATGCCGCGCGTAGAAAATCAGTAGCAGCCAGTGCGGTTCAGCAGCTTGCAATAAAAGAAAACCCAACGTTTGATGCAGCAAAAGATTATCCACTCAACAAAGTAGGAAATACAACCTATCTGGACGGAAGAAGAAAAGAGATAAGCAATAGGCTTGTGCGTGATAGAGAAAACTATGGACTGATATTCTTTACACAGAAAACCTGTCAATATTGCCCAACACAAGACAACGTACTGCGTTTATTCCAAGACAAATATGGTTGGGAAGTTAAAAGTATAGATATGAATGAACGGAGTGATTTAGCGTTACGATTCAATATCACCTATTCACCCACAGTATTGTTAATACAACGAGACACATCATTCTGGAAACCTATCGCATCAGGATTAGCAACACTACCTCAACTAGAAGATGGTGCATATCGAACGATTAGATTGCTTACCAAAGAGATAAATCCACAACAATATTTCATGTTAGAACAAGAACGAGGAAATTCACTGGATCCCACAGTGAATTGAGGAATTTACAATTAATGAAAAAACGTACAGCAAGAAATGTAATGTTTCAATTCGTCAGTGCTTTTTCGAGAACGAATTTTTTGAACGCGAGTTGTTTGAATGCGAATAGCTTGATTGCGATTAGCATGATTCTGGTTAGTGTGAATGTCAGTGCAGATCCCTGGATAGATGATTGGATGGGCGGAAAAGCCGCAACAACGACATCTTCAGGTGCAGGACATTATCAAGGATCTCAAAGAGGTTTTGCCACAGGTGGAAGTTTTTCAGCTCGCTGGCCCATGACGACAGAATACCCCATTACTATTACTCCACCCAAAATAAGTGCCGGTTGCGGAGGCATCGATATCTACATGGGTGGCATTAGTTATCTGGATCCAGAATATTTAATGAATAAGCTTCAAGGTGTATTGACCGCTGCACCTTTCGTAGCTTTTGATATGGCGCTAAAGACGATGTGTGAATCGTGTGCAGAAACCATGAAGTCGGTTGAGCAAATGATGAACTACATAAATGGTCTAAATCTCAATGAATGTGCGTTATCAAAAACACTTGTCACATCAATTGTCGAGAAAGATGACCCAAGTGTGATGTCGCAAATGTGGAATGAAGTATCACAGGGGCAAACGCTAGATTTAGGCGGAGCAAAAAATCCAACAGACTACGCTTCTCAGCGTGAGTCATCCACGGGTAATTCTCCAACAGATTTGAAGAACGCAGTTGCAGATTGTCCCACAAAATTCCGAGAGATATTTGCAACGGGTTCATTAGTGAAGAATGTCGCAGATAAAGCGGGCCTTACCGCGTACGCAGAATTTATTCGAGGTTATGTGGGTGATGTGACAATTAGTTATAACACTACGGCCAAAATGTATAACTTTGAAGAGATCGAAGTCTGTCCAAAAAATAAGTCAATGGATTTGGATGCATTTGTGTTCGGGCGAATCCAAAAGAGAAACATATCCGACAATAAGTGTGTATCTGATGGTGGAACAGCCCTAATTACACATACGGAAAACCGACTAAAAGGAATATTGAGTGGGTATAAAAATGGAACAACCTTAACAGCACCAGAAGTGGCGTTTCTGAACGAAGTTCCATTACCAATAGATTTTATGTTGAGAAGATCGCTACTGACAGGGGCAGATGATTCCGCAGTAGCCGTTTGGAAAGAACCAGTCGCTTTTCTCTATGCCGGATCGGTACTACAAGATTTGTTAACGCGTACCTCAAGCATGTTAAATATTGCAAAAAGAGCAGCGAAACAACCAGGTGTAAAGACTGGAGGAGATCCTGAGAATTGTAAACGAGAGGTTGTTGCTCCGGCGATAAAATTCGTGGAAAACTTGGATGAACGATTGTGGGACATGAAAAGAGAAGTGAATCGAATGTCTGCCGAAAAAAAGGTCGAGATTATAACGAATGCAGAGTTGGCGCTATCAGAGTTCCAACAACTACATGATCAGCGATCAAATGTTAAGAAGAACGTTCTTGCAAGATAAAATGAGTGGACTATGAGAAGTTTTTCAACAATTAGCGTGGTAGTTACGTTTCTTTTTTTACCATCAATGGGATATGCATTTGAAGCAGATTACTATTCGTATAATGGTTTTCAAGAAACTGTTGATGCATTTAAACGTATTTCCTTTATCTTTAACGATACAGATTACCAAAGTGTTTTATACACCACCGCTGTACTTGGTATTCTGATCGCGGGAATTGTCGTTTTCGGAAAAGGATTATCAGGTCAAGGAGGCCATCCGCTAACATGGTTTGTACCGATAATATTTGGCGTAATTGTATACCAAGGCCTAATTATACCGAAGGACAAGATTCACATATATGATCGAGTTTTGAATGCCTATGAAGCAGTTTCTGGCGTGCCCGATGGCATTATTATCATGGCAACCATGTTAAATAAGGTAGAACGAATCTTTATCGACATAGTGGATAAAAACACTGTCAATCCCTGGGCAGATTTTGAAAAAGAAGCCGGTGGTATTTCTTTCAAACTCATAGAAAAGGCAACCGCAAATTATATCGATGTTGAAGACGTCTACTTAACAAAGTCAATAAAACAGTACTATAACGATTGTGGAATAATTTCATTGGGAATACCAGGATCGACAGTAACGATAAATGAGTTACGTCGAGGGACCACAAACATGAAAGCTACGCTGGAAAAAATGAACAGTCCCGCATTGTCTACGACCTACTATACGACAGCAAAAAAATGGGGAGAGTTACTGACCTGCCAAGATGCTTGGACAAACATAAATACTCTGCTATCTACTGTGACCACCTGGGACGAACCTATAAACGCCGTATGTTCAAAAGCCGGGTTCAGTGTAGGATCCGCCACGCAACTCACACAATGTAAGACCCAATTAGCGAAGGCTCAAGAAGTCTATGGACTTGTTGGGGGATCTGCAATAAATTTCATCAGAAATAGTTATCTATCAAATGCGATTTTGGAAGAAACCATGTCAGGTTCTATTGATTCAGCACAAACCATGTTAGCGAATAGAAATTTAATGGTGCAGAGCGTAGGTAGCAGTGCAATGATAAACGAGTGGATGCCGAAGGTGAGGGCATGGGTGTTAACTGTGATATTGGGCCTAACACCTATGATCGCAATATTTTTATTAACACCCCTGTTTTTGAAAGCCGCTGCACTAATAGGTGGGATGTTAATCTGGTTTACAACGTGGGGTATCATCGATGTCATCCTTCATGCGGGTGCTGTCGATGCCTCATTTCGTGCTTATGAACAAATTTCAGGATTCCAGATGGGTTTAGATGCTATGTGGTTATCACCTGAAGCATCAATGCAAGCGCTTTCAGTTTTTGGCCAATCTAGAATCGTCGCGCTTGCGCTATCAGGCGTAATTGTCGCAGGGCTGTTTAAATTATCGATAGGCTCATCACTCGCATCAATCGGCTCTTCCGCTATAAATACAGCCGGGGGAGAAGGTAAGAGCGCTGCCATTGGCGTAGGAACAACTGAAGGACAAGGAACATTAGCAAGACGATCCGTGGACGGCCAAGCGGCAAGAGCAGTGTATGCAAATCATGGAATGGAAGGCATGTCTCGCGGTACTGCATTTGAGGAATCAACACGGATAAGCAGTAGCAATACTCAAGTTAATGATGGAATGTCACACGGGTTTAACTTGCAAGAAACATCAGCCGCCGTTGGAGCTATGTCTACCATGCCAACAGATAAGTTAAACGCGGCAAGTAATATTTTAAACATGAACGGTAAGGAAGCAACACCAGAAAATCTACACGAGTTTCAATCGTCTCTAAACGAAATCAGTGCAACGAGGGGGCTTACTGATCCTTCATCGTATCGTAATGCCTTAAGTCGATCGTTTGGAAAGGATGTATTAACGAATGACGAACGATTTGTAGAAGCAGCAACCTACCAACAAACCTTCTCACATCTGGATAGTGTTATGTCTGCATCATCAACTGGAAAAGCAGCTTCTATGATCGCGGAAAAAATATATGACCAAACCGGAATATACCCAACTCAACCAGAAGTGACAAAAAATCTACAGAGTATTATACACGGGGATCTACCGGGTAGAATAAATGCGGTAAACGGTGATGGAGACAAGTGGGAACAACATCAGACAAATTCAAATATTAAATCAACAGCTATGTTGGGTGCAGAAGTTGAGGGTTTTAAAGACAACAATATCACCCCCAGAGAAGTGTATGAACAGACAGGTCGGAAAAGTGCAGCAGAAGGGATTGGTATTGCTAAAATACTTAATGAGTACGGTATGCAGCCATTCGTTCTTGCCTCCCAAAAAGAGTCCGCACAGAAAGGATCTGAAGGAAATGAGTGGTATGACAATATTGTACAAAAAGGTTTTAACGGAGATGTAAAAGCTGCTGAGGATTTTCTCGCGATCCCGAATGTTGCCGAGTCTTACGGAAAAGCGACAAGACTTCAACAAGTCGCAGATACATTTTTTGAAGGAGATCCATACGCAGCGCACAAAGCAATGGGATCAACAGATGAACAGTTTACAGTCAGTGCGGAAAAATTCAGAGAGTTCGCACAAAATAATCCAGGAGATTTCAGTAAGGAGCAAATTGACACCATCAATAACAGTGATCATGTAGATATTAGGTTCAGTCATGATGGGAAAGGTAATTTTTCAAATATTCATGGTTATACAGGAACAGAAGTCGGGTACAACAAATCATCTAGTTACGATTCTAGCGATTCAATTAGCGCAGGTACTCGTTTGTATGAAAACACGATGAGAGAAATGTTCTCAGGTAACTCTCAGGAAAGTGTCGATCTATTGCAGAACGCTGTATTGAACAATCGATACGATCCAGAACAGCGAGAAGCATTCATGGCTGAATGGACTCAAACTATGGAACACATGGCCACATCTACATCAACTGATTCAACAACACTTCGCGCCGGCGTTGATGGCTCAGTAGGTCTTGGTCGAATAGGGAAAGCAATGGAAGCGGTGGGTGTTGATGCAGGTATCAATGGATCAGCTAATAAAGAATGGAGTGATTATACCCAATTTAATACGGTAAGATCAGCATTGGAAGGCTCATATACTTCAATGGAAAATGAAGCAATGAGTTATGCGAAAGAGGTTTCAAGTAACAAGACTGAACAAGAAGATATATTCTCTAGCGTAATGGCTAATAGAATAAGAGAGTACAATGATGGCTTAATGTCTGAGTTAAAGAATCAAGCAGCAGATGATTCGGATTTGAATAAAATTATGTCGCTATCAGAATCTGCAGAAGAGAGTAGAGTTGGTAAAATATTACGGTGATTGGTGACACGTTAATTAGGATTGTCAGTTGCTCTTCGCGTTATTCTACACGCCTAAATTCAAGTAGTAATTTTAAACATTCACATTCATTACAGGTGTTTTTGGTAATGGCGTTGTTTGTGCTAATTTCTTACAAACCTGCACATGGATTCTGTTGGGAAGAAGCAAGTGAAAGATATAACGTGCCTATTCCATTATTAAAAGCAATAGCGGAAGTGGAGAGTGATTTTGATCCTTATGCAAAGGAAATATTGAAAGAGACTGAGTCAGTAGGACTGATGCAAATAAATAGCTTCTGGTTGGAAATATTAAAGACATATGGAATAACTCAAAAGCAGTTATACGAACCATGTATCAATATAAACATTGGTGCGTGGATATTAAGTATGGAAATAGAACGGTATGGGCTCACTTGGCAGGCGGTTGGTGCATACAATGCGGGTGCTTATACAAATAATAACAAAGAGAGAAAACTTGTACTGTATAGGCGCTATGCTGAGAAAGTGTTGGGGCGGTTGGGGAAATATATGTAGTTGCTCGGTAGGTTTTTGAAAATAGTTTCCTAGTGTACAGTGATTTATCGAGCATTAACTTGAGCTTTTAATTCTAATTGCTAGAAAAGTGAATTATGATAGAAAGTATTCATAATTAAGTTTTTAACCGGTATTCACTTGGGATTGGGGGCGTGTATGATCAAAGACTAGACTAAAAATATTCGAATAGCTTTTCCAGTTCATATTGACCGATGTAAAAGAATGTCCGAAAAGTGCTTAAGACGGAAGTTTAAGTGAGATTTCTATACTGGATGACTTACGCTCATGCGGATATTGAGAGAAATTATCTGTAATAAAGTTAAAAAGTATCGAGAATTATATAGTTATCTATTTCGAATTATTACAAAAGTGAATTGATATGCATATATCCAAAGTTAGTCTCATTAATTACCGAAATTTCCCCAATGCCAAGTTTGTATTTAAAAAGGGGGTAAATACAATTATTGGAGAGAATGGTTCGGGAAAGACAAATGTGTTTCGCGCAATACGTTTATTACTAGATGACAGCATGCCTCGTTCGTCAATAAGGATGAAAGAAGGTGACTTTAGTCGGAACTTGGAAAATTGGCGTGGTCACTGGATTATTATTAGCCTAGAGTTTGATGATTTATCGACTGCGGAGACCATACAGTCTCTTTTTCTACACAGTGCAGGTACTATCAACGAAGAGCCTATTTCAAAAGCAACTTATAATCTAATATTTCGTCCCGATACTACCGTTCGGAAAAGACTTAGCGAGCTAAATAGGGGAGACAAAAATGGACTACGAGTGGTAATTGAAAGCATTAATTTAAGTGACTACGAATGTATAATAACTGGAAAAAGTACGGCCGATTTTAATGACCTCCAAACTTACAAAGAGATAGTTGGAGATTTTGAGGAAATTCAGTTTCCAGAAGAGTTGAATGGAGAGATGATTGGTGTACGGATTAATTCCTATTTCAATCTTTTTGAGGATATATCTTTCACTTTTATAAAAGCCCTAAGAGATGTAATTTCGGAATTTCATAATAGTAAAAGAAATCCGCTGTTTAAACTCTTAAAAGGGAAAAGTGACCAGATCAATAAGGAAGAATTTGAGAAAGTCGTTGGCCAGGTAAAAGAACTTAATTCAAGCATTGAAGGTTTAACTGATGTTGAAGAAGTTCGTAGTCATATTCATCAAACTGTAAATGATGCCGCAGGTGAGACTTATGCGCCTGAAAAATTATCAATTAAATCAGACTTATCAGAAGAGGAAGAGCAGCTATTTCAGTCATTGGCACTAAGTGTTGGTGAGTCGGGTGATGGATATGAGGGGCCTATACATGAATTGAGTCTTGGTGGTGCCAACCTTATTTATTTAACGCTAAAACTACTTGAATTTAAGTATCAGCAACAAAAAGAGTCGTTTGCAAACTTCCTACTAATCGAAGAACCTGAAGCTCATATACATACACATATTCAAAAGACATTGTTCAATAACCTCGAATTTCCGGATACTCAAATTATTTATTCAACGCACTCAACTCATATTTCTGATGTGAGCAATATTGAAAACATGAATATTATTGGTAGAGTTACCGATAGGTGTGAGGTGTTTCAGCCTGCGTCTGGTTTAATTCCAAAGCAGATAAGAAATGTTCAGCGTTACCTTGATGCAATCCGAAGTAGCTTACTTTTTGCAAAGAGCGTAATTTTAGTTGAAGGCGATGCCGAAGAGATTTTAATTCCAATTATAATTAAAAAGGTGTTGGGAATTAGCCCTGATGAGCTTGGTATTAGTTTGATCAATATTCGCAGTACTGGTTTTGAAAACGTTGCTTTGTTATTTCATGATGACCGTATCCGAAAGCGTTGTGCAATAATCACTGATTTGGATGCGGCATTCATTGACACAACAGCTGTAGATGATGATAGTGCTGCGCTGAAAAAGGCAAAGAAAAAAGCTATTGGATCTCAAACGAAAGGTTTGGCTAGAAAAGAAGCTCTGAATGATTTTGTTGGCCTAGGACAGTGGATTGAAACTTTCTTTACTCGGCATACCTTTGAGATTGGTTTCATCTCTGCTGGGAATGCTGAAAAGGTCGTGAAAATCGTTGAGGATGTCTATGAAAAACCCACAACAAAAGCCAATGCGAAAAATGATTTACGTTCTGATGATATTTCAAGGTATGGTACGCGTGTTCTTACAATGGCTAAAAATCAAGGTAAGGGATGGTTTGCAGTTTTGCTTGGAGATGCAATTGATTCAGACACAATTATCCCTGATTATATCTGTGAAGCTCTTGCTTTTGCTCATGGGACGTTAAGCCGTGTGACGTGCGTCAAAATAGTTGATTTTCGGCTTAAGCATAATCAATTGATTGGTGTAGAGGCAAAGGGATCCGTTGATGAGTTGCGACGTAATCTGGAAAAATTTTCTAATGATAAGATTGATATTGATGTGCTTTTAGCAAAGCTTTCAGAAGTGTATCCGAATGACCCCGCAATAAACATGTTGGCACATTTTTGAAAATGTTTGCATGGACTAAAGAGGAACTTGATGCTGCACAAGAAGCGGCTATACGAGAAGAACATAGCGTTTTTCTAGTTGCGTGTCCGGGTAGTGGTAAGACGAGGACTCTGACGTATAAAATTGCTCATGAACTCTCGAAACTAAAATCCAGAAAACAACGGGTTCTTGCAATTACTTACACTAATAAGGCTGCAAATGAGATTCAAGAGCGAATTGAGAAGATGGGCCTAAATATTGACCAGTTGTGGATTGGGACAATCCATTCGTTCTGTTTGGATTGGATTATTAAACCCTACGGTATTTATCACGAACACTTGAAATATGGCTATAGAGTTATAAACTCACATGATTCCGAAACAATCCTGACGGATATATGCGTTAATTATCCAACTCCAAAAATAACATACTACAATTGTGGACACTTTTACGAATCAACTGGGTTAAGAATTGATTGTACTGACTATCGTCAAACAAATGTACAGAGTGTGTTGCGTGACTACCATGCATTACTTCGATTAAATAGACAAATCGATTTTGAACAAATACTTTGGTACTCATATGAATTAATTATTCAACAACCAGAAATTAGTAAACTGTTAAGCAAGATATTCAGTTATGTGCTTATTGATGAGTACCAAGATACAAAAGAAATTCAGTATCAAATACTAGGATCAATAATAAAAAAAGGGGAAGGATGCGTAAAAGTTTTTGTTGTTGGTGATCCAAATCAGGCAATTTTTACTTCTTTGGGGGGGTATGCAATAGCTATTGAAGAACTTTCTGAATTGATGGAAATCGAATTTACTCCAATGGCATTACATGCAAACTACCGCAGTACTCAAAAAATTGTTAATTACTTTAGTAATTTTAAAGTATATGATTCAGAAATTGAGTCGTACGCTAAGCACAAATCATATCCAAGTCTAATTAGTTTTAACCGACAGATATCTCGGCATAATTTGATTAATGAAATTTCTCGATTAATTAAACTTAATATTGAGGACTATGGAATTTCTCCAAATGAAATTTGTGTCGTTGGACCTTGGTGGATTCATTTGGCAAGCTTAACGCGAGGACTAGTGGCAGCATTGCCAGAATATAGTTTTGATGGGCCTGGGTTAACACCTTTTTCTCGTGATGTTGAAAATTTTTGGTACAAACTTGCTAGATTAGTCTTAACAAAGCCATCCCCAAGTTCATACTTGAGAAGACTTAGGTGGTCAAAAGAGATTATCGTAAGTTTGTCGGATGCAGGTGTGGATACTTCAAATTATTCTACAAAAGGGTTTCTAAGAAATATTAATCAAATTAAAGTTGAGGAGCAAGATGGTTTAACCTATCTTAAAGTATTTTTTGACGAGTTTTTTAGGAAACTCGGTATCATATATAGCGACTTTTATGTTTTGTTAGAACACCATGACGCATTTTTTCAAAGTTCACAAGAAAGAATTGACCGGATAATACGAGATGGGTTTGAGTATGCTGGTGAAGTCGAGACATTTCATCGAGCTTTTGAAAGCCGTAAAGGTGTAACCATTTCGTCTATTCACAGTATTAAAGGTACTGAGTTTGATACAGTTATTGCATTTGCAATGCTTGAGGATATTGTGCCCCACTTCAGTGACCCTAGTCCCCGTGATAGTGCAAAAAAACTTCTGTATGTCATTGGCTCAAGAGCTAGAAAAAATCTTCATTTGATATCAGAGCAAGGGAGAAATCAGGCTAATCCGACAAAGGAATTATTGGCGCTTAAGTATGATTATGATGCTGAGTGAATAGGCACCTTCCTAGCTTCACGTTTATGTGGAACATCAGTATTGGGAAATACAGGTACGATTATTAGTGCATTATTTATATCTTTTTTTAACCGTTTTGTATCAGTTAAGATTAGTGGAATAAATTTGACGCTACATAAAACATTAAACTAGTGTGAAACACATAGGGAATTCTTTGTGATGTAGAAAAAAGTTACGGTTGTGAGGCTGAACGAATTTCGTCCAATAAAAGTGATAAATGACTTCCATTAACTCTAACCATGTGCTTTATAGCCCTATACAATATGATTAGCAAATAGTGTAAAGAAAATTCACTTTTGTTCGCATTCAGAGCTTGCATATTGATGCTTTAGGTCGAGAGATGGCATTTGGAGTAAGATACATTTACCATCAAAAGTCTAGTGATAAAAATGATTACTATTGATCGTCTGGTAAAAGAAGAGAAAGACACCGATGAAGAACGGATTGATAATTCTCTTCAGTCATTATCCGCGTTCAGAGAAAATCCTGCATGGGTATTACTAGGCGAGCCAGGAGCAGGTAAAAGCACATCCCTTAAATATGAAGCCGAAGTTTGTGGTGAAGAACATCGCTATCTTTCTATTGCTGAGTTTCTTTACGAATATTCTGAAGAAGAGTTAAAAGGGAAAACTCTTTTTCTAGATGGCTTGGATGAAATACGCGCTTCATCCAATAATAATGGGACGATTTTTCTTCAGGTAAAAGCTAATCTTCGGAAATTAGGTACACCAAAGTTCCGCATAGCTTGCCGCGCAGCCGATTGGTTGGGTGCATCAGATAGTGAAGATATTAAGTCGGCGTCGCAGAATAATAAAATAGCTAGACTACTACTCATCACACTGGACCGTGAAGATATTGTTTCTATCTTGCAAGAAAATTACGATATCGCAGACCCCAATGCCTTCGTTGAAAAGGCAGAGAAGCTGGGTGTCTATCATCTACTAGAGAATCCACAAACTCTGGAGATGTTGGTTAAAGCTGTTCGGGGTGATCAATGGCCAGAAAGTCGCATCGAGACTTTTCAACTTGCCTGCGAAAAATTGGTCGAAGAAGCGAATAGACGTCACCGCGATCAAAAGAGAGGCAGCGCGATAAGTAAAGAGCAGTTACTAGATATGGCAGGTCAGCTCTTTGCGACCATGCTTCTGTCGGATAAAGATGGTATTGCTTTAGATCAAGATACGGCAACACAACGTTTCCCTTATTTGGATGACTATCTTCTATCATCAAAAGATGTGGCTTACGAGGTAATACATCGAAACCTGTATCGACTAGAAAGAGAAGAGTGTGTAAAACCTGCTCATCGTAGTATTGCTGAATATCTGGCGGCAACCTGGTTAGCACAACAAATCGACAAAAAAGGTTTACCGCTGGGTCGTGTGCTAACTATGTTAATCGGCAGGGATGGAAGGACTATATCTGGTCTACGAGGGCTTTATGGTTGGTTGGCTATTCAATGCAAAACGGCACGTGCAAAGTTAATTCAAGCTGATGCGTTGACTGTTGTAGCATATGGAGATGCGAAGCTGCTTCCTGAAGCAGATAAACGTAGCATACTTTCTGGGCTTCGGAAAGAAGCCGTAGAGTATTCTGCATTTCACAGGGATATACAACCGACAACACCTTTTGGAGCTCTAGCAGATCCTTCCCTAATAGATGATTTTACTACCGCACTTGTATCAACTTCCCGTGATAATGCAACGCAATCCTATGTAGACTGTTTGCTGACTATTCTCAAGGAGGGAGAACCTATCCCGCTATTTTCAGATCAACTTTTAATGATTATTAGAGATGAAAGTTGGTGGGATATTGTTAGGATGGATGCGCTTAAATCCTGGTTGTATATTGAAAATTTGGCCGATGAAGCCCGTGCATTACTTGATGACATTGATCAAAATAGAGTGTGTGACACAGAGGATGAATTAGCAGGTGTGTTGTTGCGTTACCTGTATCCGGATTACCTTCCTGTAAAGAATTTAATTAATTATCTTCACACCCCAAAGAGAGATCATCTTACGGGCGCGTATGTTTTGTTTTGGAGATACAAGTTTGCGGAAGAATGTTCGGAAAGTGATTTGGGAACTACTCTCGAGTGGCTAATCACCAATCCGGATATAGTGGAGACAGTCCGGCAGAATTTTCATTTAAGACAGGTGGTCAGTCGTTTGGTTACACGGTGTATTGTCGCCCATGGAGATAAAGCAACAGATGAAAATATTTATAAGTGGATAAGCTTGGGCTCAAGTAAATATTATGATTCAAACTTGGAGGCTTCGGATCGGGAAGCAATCAACGGTTGGTTAGCAGATCGTCCTGATCGATATAAAGGATTGTTGCATTATTACATTGAAAGTAATCGTGGCGAACAAAGAATATTCACGTATGAGTTTTGGAGTCTTATTCCCGGTGCTACCGTACCTGACGATTTTGGTATCTGGTGTCTTGAGCAAGCTACAAGTGTAGAAAATGAAGCTGTAACCAAGGTATATCTTTTTGAAGCAATTGGTACGATCAGAAATCAACGTGGAAATAATGGTATAAAATTGGAGGACATTGAAAATTGGGCAGAAGAAGATGAACACAGACAGAAATGGTTAAGATCATATCTGGTGTGTGAAATTGAAGATTGGAGAAGTGAACATGCTGAGCGGCGCGATAACGATAAAAATACATACGATAGGCAGAGAAGAGAGCGAACTCACAATATAGTCAAATATATGTCTGTAGTCAGAGATGGAGTCGCCAATGCGTATATCATGTATGAATTAGCTGGGGTTTGGCAAGATCTGTATTTTAACGTTAACGGAGAAAGTATAGAAGCTCGTTTTGAGGATTATAGTGAAAATGGCAGCGAGTTGCTTGATGCGGCTAGGCAGGGTTTTATAGCATCACCTAAACGCGATAATTTACCATCCGTCGATGAGATCATCGATCTATCGCTAAAAAATCAGGAGCACTATATTCGTCGCCCCTCTCTAATAGGCATGGAGATTCGCTGGGAACAGGGGGGATCCGCTATTGAATCACTTCCAGATGAAGCACTAGAGTGTATGATAGCATTTCGATTAACTTACGGATGTGAGCAAACACCAAACTGGTTTACTTATTTAGTAAAAGTCAGGCCCGAGCTGGTAGCTGAGGTTTATGCTCAGTACGCAACAGTATTGCTGAAGGCAAAAAAGAGTCATATTGATTCTCTTTATTTGATAGAAACTGATTCCGCTTATGGTTTAGTTGCTTGCCAGGTTGTGCCCATCATACTTAAGAAATTTCCGTTAAGAGTAAAGCTAGAACAGCTTTATTGCCTGGAACATCTGCTTAAGTCAGCACTTCGTTACCGGATGGAAGCACTGCCAATAATAGTGAAAGAGAAACTCTCAAAGAGAAGTATAGGAATGTCCCAGAAAGTCTATTGGTTAGCAACAGGTATGCTGCTAGATAAGTCTCAATATGAGCGAGTGCTGTGGGAGTTTGTTGATGAGTCTCAGTCAAGGCTAAATTATCTTTCAGGCTTTTTAACTTCTCGCTATGGCGAGGCAACTCAGGAATTCGAATTGTCAGTCTATACCATTGGTAAATTGATTGCGAAACTAACACCTCATGCTGAGTTAGACTGGTCAAAAGGAGATGGGAGAGTGACGGATGCTATGAATCAGGGGGACTATGTAAGGGCGCTAATTCGCCGTTTGACCAATATGGCCACTACTCAGGCAGAAGATGAAATTATAAGGTTGTTGAAACTGCCAGCTATGGAGGAGTTGAAATTTACTTTGGAAGATGCCCGTCATCAAATCCGTCAGAAACGACGGGAAATTTCATTTTCTTTTCTTTCCCTCACCGAAGTTGCCAAGGTTTTAGCTAATCAGGAACCTACCATTGTGGCTGACTTAGCTGCGCTTGTACTGTATCACTTGAATGACATTGCCAACGAGATTCGTCAGGAGAATGATGATGGTTTTTCAAAATTTTGGAATATAGATCAATACAGGAAACCAGTAAATAAACGTGTTGAAAATGCTTGTCGTGATGAATTATTGTTTAGGTTTAGGGGGAAATTAGATCCTTTTGGAATTGATTGCCAGCCTGAAGGAGATTATGCGAATGATAAACGGGCAGATATACGTATTTCGTATCAGAATAAATTTGAAATGCCCGTAGAAATCAAGCGGGATGATAACGACTCTTTATGGAACGCTCCTCAGTCACAATTGATTCAGCAATATTCAATTTCCCCTAAAGCTAATGGTTACGGAATATATCTAGTTCTCTGGTTTGGTAAAGGTGGAATTGCAAAAGCAGAGGACGGACGTAAGAATCCGCAAAATCCTAGAGAGTTGCGGCATAGGTTGGAGGATTTACTTAATGCTGAGGAGCGTGCTCGAATTATGGTGCAGGTATTGGATGTCAGTTGGCCGTGACAGGCAGCAAATCTGAAGTATAAATATTTATGCTAGAAAAAACTCAGAATTATATATCAGCACTTAAAATAGAACTATTAAACGGATCAAGTGTTGCTCTTGAATACTTAGCATCTGATCTTGTAGGGGAGGCAATAGGTATCCCCGTTCGTAAAGCAGCCGGTGGTTCACAATCTGGGGGAGACGCTGGAGTCTCATCGGTTACTCGTGTCATTCGCGTAGAAACAAAACGATATCAAGATACTACCTCTTTAAGCGAACGTGAATTATTAGGGGAAGTAGCACAGGCTTTTCAGAAGGATCCAATGCTTGAGGCCTGGATACTTGTGACTACTCGTGAAGTTCCAGAACAAACTGCTTCTGCTTTGAACCGATTCAGTGAAGAGCATGGGGCACCTACGATAATCCTTGATTGGACTGGTGCAGTTCCTTTGTTGGCTAAGCTTTGTGCGTCTAGGCCAGAAATTGTAAGAGTTAGATATGGAGATACTGCTGCTCAGGCAGCAGAAAAGCTTTCTAAACTAACCGATGTATCTAAAGCAATTGATGTACTTGGTAGCGAATTGGACCAGTGGTCTGCTGGCTGGGAAATTACATCTCGTCGCCTGAAAAATACAAACACTCACGTTTTTTTTGAACGAACAGAGAGCAAAGCCTTATTTCGTCAAGATATCTCTGTAGCTGCCCCTCAATCTGGTTTGGTTCAACGTGAAGGATTAGTTGAGCAAATGGATGCGTGGGGATTATCTAATAACGCTTCGCCGCTTGTTATTGCTGGAAATGAGGGGAGGGGGAAGTCATGGGTTTTAGCAAATTGGTTATATAAACACCCGGATGATGGCACTTCTATTTTGTTTTGCTCCTCGTCTGAAATTCGTGGTTTAAAATTCCATACGATTGAAGAGCTGCTTTCAGCAGTTCTATCCAAGCGTATCAGTGAACATAGTAAGGCGTATTGGCATAAGCGTATTGAACGACTAAAGCAAGGTAACTTTATTACTCCCCCTATTTGGATCATAGTGGATGGATTAAATGAAGTTCCAACCGCAGATTGGGCAGGCCTTATTTTAGATGCACAACGTGACAGTTGGAGGGCACACATCCGATTAGTCGTCAGTTGTCGTACACAGTATTTTGAATCAAAGCTTAATGGTGGCCGCTCATGGATCTACTCGCCCACCGTTATCAAAGTCTCCGAATATACAAACGAAGAAAGGAGTCTAGCTCTAGCCTCGCAAAACATAGCCTCTGACACATTAAGCGAGAGTGTACTTAAACTTGCTTCAGTCCCAAGAATTTGTCGTTTAGTTGCAAGAATGTATGAGCAACTGAAAGAAGTAGAATACATTACCTATGAGCAGCTCCTTTTTGAATACGGAAAGCGGTTCGATCCAGATGAAAGACATGGATTAAGAGATGATGTTTGGCATGCCTTTCTAAGAGAACTGGCACTAGCGACACAGAAGGGGGCAAGTGCTGCAAGGTGGTCTCAAATTAAAGAATGGATAGACATTCAAGAGACCGAATCTGTAGAAATAACGCTAAGCGATATTGTCGATGGAAAGCTTGTTAAAAAGGTAGAAAATGAACCAGGTTTGATCGAGTTTGACAGAGGACTTGTTTTAGCAGCAAACGGACTTGCTTTATGGAAGTTGATTGAGAAAAAATCAAATGATGATATGGAGAATTTAATAGCAAGTGAATTAGAGCCATTAGGAGGGCTTGATGAACGGCCTCGTATTGTTTCAGCCACTCTTGCTGCTGCTCTTATTTCCGGAGCTGCTGATGACGTTCTTAGCAAGGTAGTGTCCGCATTGGTTGTTGAAGGAATTACATCTCAAAATCTGGGTGAGGATGAAGAATCAAGTCTAATGTCCTATATAAGGGCGTTTCCATCCGGATATCTAGGTTCATTAGAAAAACTCTTAAGGCTACATCGTTCGTCCGAAGCGGACGCAGTATGCATATCAATTCAGGACGTAATGGAGGACGGAAAAGTTCGAGATGCAGTTGTTGAGGTTGCTGCTCTCTGGGTTAGCATCGTTCCCTTAGACTTAAGAATGGACAAGGATCTCCCGGATAACCAGAAGTACCGAACAAAGGAAGTTATACGTTGGTTAGGTAAGATTCCAAATGCTGGAGAGACCTCAGTTCTAGGTGTTCCCATTCTTATTGAGGAGGAAAGTAATTATAACCTTCCTAACTATGCAATCCGACTCGTACAACATTGCCCATTAGCAATGTGTGGCGAAGTCTGGAGAAGGCTTGGAGTTTCTTCGGTTATTAGGCGAGGATATACCGCTTATGATGCCGCTAGTTGGGTGGTTCGCCTAAATAATATTGATTTCGATAAAGCCCGAGAAGTTATCTATTCTGAAGCAGAGTATTTGCGTACACAGACTGCCCCTGAGGGAGCAGATGTTTCACTTCCTAAGAGAGCTGCAGCAAATTTATATTGGTTATTTGAGGACGATGAAAGTCATCTAAAAGCTAGAGATCTTGTTTCCGTCCCGGATGGGTGGGAGTCCTCTAAGGAATACATAGATGCTCCGAACAACTCCCCATTCCAGTTAGAACGGTGCCAGATAGAGAAAGTTCTTCAGGAAAGTGACCAAGAAGTAGAGCTATTATTAAGGCGTGCTAAGAAATGGTGGCCTGATCCTGAGTTGATTGTAGCAGAGGATTTTGTAGATAAGTCGATCGAATATGTAAATTCATTCGATCTGTCGGAAGTACGGATCCATTTGTCGCATAGTAAAAGTGATTGGGAGATCTCTGAACTATGTTCCTCGATGGCAAAACTTTCTCCAAAGGTGTTATCGGAGCTGTATTCTCGAATGCTTGGTAAATTGAGTGGCCGATTCGATGAGGGCTGGATTCGCCTGGCTTACTCTCTCGATGATATGTGGCTAGTTGCGTCAGTTGAAGATAGCGAAAATGCACGAAAAGAGCTTTGTCGAATTGATATAGACAAATCTGAATTAAGAGTTGAATCTATGGCAGATGTAGTCCTATGCATGCTTGCTACGAGGAATTGTAGTCCAGCTGAATATGTCAGGTATCTAATAAAATTTACCGATGGGAGTATGACTGAATCCACTACAAGCTGTTTCCGAAAAATTACTACTGAAACAGCTGATCAAATGGTTGATGAGATTAACCAATTTAAAGATCATAATTCTGATTGGGTGTTCTTGAATTTATTGAGCCATACTAATACTCCAATATCAGATTATGTGGGTGATTATCTCATAGAGTTGTTGAATTCTAATTGGGCAGGAGTAAGAAACTTGGCTCTTTTCACTTTGGCGAATTCTAACAATAAATCTTGTAGTCTTAAATTTGCTGAAACTGGCTGGTCTTGGAAGGATGTTGAAGGTAATTCAGAGCAGAGCAATGGTTCAGATATATTGTTATTTATTCAAAAATCATTACCTTTGTCAGAGCTACTTAGCCGAATTGCACCTTGGAAATTACCCTTGCTTGCAAAAGGACGTACTTGTCAAAGCGAATTGGCTATTATTGCACAGACTATTAGTGCTTTTTTATTATCAGATAATAAAATTGTTCGTCACCCGTTTAAAGAGATATACGACCTTACTCCTAGTCCTTTTTACAAGCCTCATTCAAAGCTTCGTTTGGAGGATAGTAAACAAGATGAAACCTGGCTAGATAATGAAAAATTCAGAGAGTTACAAACAGCAAAGAATGAGGCCATTAAGCTAATAGAAAACGAACGAAAAAATGGATTAGCCCTCTACGGTGTTTGGGTAGACCAAGATAGCTTGAGTACCCTATTGGATGCAGTTCCTAGTATTTTAAAAGAATGGTTGTGTGATATTGATAATAGTGGATCTAGACTTGTAAACAATATTAGAAGAGCGCCCGGATTTTATAATGCTCTGTGTAGAAACTTACTCCATAAAAATCCTGAACTCGGAGTAAAATTATGGCGGTTAATTGATAAAACGCCAATCACCACGAGATTTATTTCGCATAGGTATCTTGATGAGAGAGAATCAATATTATTTGAATCACCTGAAAATGAAATTCTATATAAGCTTTTAGATGAGCAGTGGGATATTTCTAGAACGGCAAGCAATTACGCTCTAAGTCAATTAATTCTCGTTGCAGAGTACGGTAAAAAAGGATATTGGATTGATAAGAAGATTAGTGAAGATTTAAATTCAAGTAGAGCTTGGAAAAGATATAGAGGAATATTAGCATCTTCGTTCAGAATTTCTCCTTCATTAGATAAGGAGTCACTTCATCGTGAACCAGGATTATACGGCCCAACGGACAGAATCAAACAAAAGGCTGCGATTAATTCCGCAAGGGGGAAATGGCAAGCTCATTGGTTAAGAGAATACTGTGTTGCTGAATCATTAGAAGATGCTTTCTCAGCGTTTATTCTATTTTTGGATGTAGTGGATAGTCGTTGGCCATTAATTCTAAAAAGATTAGGTAGTGAAGAAGTGACTATGGATGAAGAACGGTCTTGTTATTTTAATATAAGAATATCTGACGTCAATAAAGCTGTCGAGAAACAAAATGATATTCTTAAAAAAGAGTTCCTTGAAGATCGTATTTGTGAGAAGTTGTGGCCATGGTCGAAATAGTGGAGCTTAAACAGATCTGTGGAATTTGAAAAATAAACTCATGGAATTAGCTACATATCTCTACAATAGTGCGAGTCGAGATGTGCCACGTTTTTTTGCGGGTTAGGTGTGTGGCGCTATTCTGAATTGAAATACCATACGAGTTTCTAAACGATAGAAATTAGAGTTTTAGAGTTGTTCATTATAATTGCATGTACATTAATAATGAACATGCTAAACTTATGTTATGAATTCTCAGATATCAGAAACCGAGCAGAAAATTGTGAAATCCGCTATTCGAGCACTTGAGCTTGAAACAGGCTTGTGCATGCTTGTTGAGGAGTGGGATATTGTGTTGGAAAATCAACAGGTTGATGCAGTTGTATCCCTTGAAAAGGCTGGAAATAGATTTGCGGTAGAAATCAAAAAATGGGCTCAACAAGCCAATATTGGCGCATTAATCCACCAGATTAAACAACTCCCAGAAACAGGCTTATTAGTGGCTGACTACATAAATCCCATAATGGCGGAAAATTTACGCGAGCAACAGGTGCAGTTTATAGATGGCGTTGGGAATGCTTTCATTAATCAACCTCCTGTTTATGTTTTTGTTAAAGGTAATCGAAAGAGCGAGCCAGATTACAAACCAGTTAAAGATGGTGCGAAACGCGCATTTGAGCCTAAAGGATTAATAGTCACATACGCATTTCTCTGTTTTCCTGAACTCGTGAATAAACCGTATCGTGAAATAGCAGAAATAACTGGTGTTGCCGTGGGAACAGTCGGCTGGGCTATTAAAGCACTAATTGCTGGAGGGTTTATACATGATAAAGGTGGTAAAAACGGTCGTCATATTATCAATTACCAAAAGTTATTGGATCGATGGGTGGAGGTCTGGCCCGAGAAGCTAAAGCCAAAGTATTTAACAGGCGAATTCTTGGTAGATGATCCTTATTGGTGGAAAAGTGTTGATATTAGAGAATATGATGGCTACTGGGGTGGAGAAATTGCTGCTTCCAAATATAACAATAATCTCAAACCGGCAGTTGCAACTGTTTATCTTCCAGAGCATACGCTTTCTCGCTTCCTTCGTGATGCGCGTTTACGGAAAGTAACACGATGGAGTGATGATGGCGCTACGGTACTAATTTACAGTCCCTTCTGGACAGCACAACTCCTTCAGTACTATGCTGATATTAAAGCCGGACTAGTCCATCCGATTTTGGTATATGCAGACTTGGTAGCGACAGGGGATCCAAGAAATCTTGAAGTAGCTAAGGAAATCTATGAACAGTACATTACTCAATATTTCAGGGAAGATTGACCCTAACATAGTCAATATCTTTGAGGCGGTTAATAACGCTATCAATGAGTTTAATATTCCTTACGTTATAATCGGTGCAACAGCGCGCGATCTTGTTTTACACTTTGGTCATGACGCAAAAATTGAACGCGCAACTCAAGATGTTGACTTCGCAATAGAGGTTCCTAATTGGGCGGCTTTTAATGCGCTAAAGGAAAGATTGTGCGATGACAAGTTTAAGACGACTAGATCAGAGCATCGTTTGATTAGTCCTTTAAACACGGCAATAGACATTATTCCTTTCGGGCAAGTCGCGGACAAACAGAGTTCTATATCATGGCCACCTGAAGGTGATATTGTAATGAATGTTCTCGGGTTTCAAGATGCGTGTGATAGTGCAGAATGGGTTCGCATTCAAAACGATCCAATACTTGATATACCTGTAGCTTCACCTGCTGGTCTATCATTGCTTAAATGTATAGCGTGGACAAATAGGGTTGGAGATATTCGAAAAAAAGATGCTACCGATATTGCCTATTTACTATCAACCTATGAAAAAATTCCGGTTGTTGTTGATCAGTTGTATGAGTTAAATGATTCAGAAATCATGGAACTGTATGATTGGGATATCACTCAAGCTGCTTCGCATCTTTTGGGAAAACATGCTAAAGATATTGCAAAACAGAACACCCATCAAGCAATAACAAGATTAATTAAAGGAGAACTGGGTGGTTTAAATCTGGAAAAATTAGCAGTGGAAATGGGCGATGATTTTAATGTAAAACAATCCAGGAATGAACAACTACTCTCTGCATTTGTTGCTGGGTTTAGCTAAAAAATAGTCTAAGTCACTGAGGAAGATAGATTGGATTAGGTCTTATTAGCTGATGACAAATTCGGGAAATTAATTTACAGGAATGGCGATAACTGTCTTAGTCCCACAACCAGGACTAGAATTAATAGAAAAAGTACCACCCAAAGAATTAACTTTTTCTCGCATTGCAATAAGGCCAATGCCTGTAGACGTAGTATTAACATCAAAACCTGCACCGTCATCTTCGACAACTAATTCAACCGCATTGTTCGATAAACGAAAACAAATATGAATGTTAGTTGCTTTTGCGTATTTCACAATATTAGTTAGTAACTCTTGGGCACAAAAATAGACTATGGATTTATCAGGATCTTCCATGCTAATAGATTGATCAATATCACTAGTAACATTTAACTCATTATAGTCGTTACTAAAATTTGTTATTAAATAATTAATTGCTGCACCAATCTCCACATTGACGAGTGCTTCAGGTCTGAGATGGAGCATAATCGAACGGGTATTGTCTCCAAGTCTTGTTACTGATTTTTCTATTTCGAATATATATTTTGTGATGGTTGTATTTGAAGAGTCATTTTCTTTAGACAAATGATATAAACAATTTTTGATGTAAGCGATTTCTTGGCCTACTTCATTGTGGAGTGCGTTAACCAAATCTTTTCTATTCTGGGTTTCTGCAGAAATTATTTTTTTCAAATACTTTCTATTTTGATTTAGCGTAGAAACTAAATCTACAGCCTTGCTACTTTCTTCCAGCAAAACTTTATATTCCTTAGAGCGGGCAATAGCAGCATTAACGGTATTAAGCAGCTCTTCGAGTTTTAATGGTTTAAGCAGGTAATTTATAGCGCCAATCTTAATAGCCTCTGCGACAACATGGTTATCATCAAACTGAGACATTAATATAAAGGGGATTTTGAACTCGCTCCAAATTATCTTAGCTGCTTCAATCCCATTCATTCCAGACATATCAAAATCAAAAAGTGCTAGGGAAATAGCTGAGTTATTGTCTTTGCATTGTGTTCTGCATTGGTCAACTGCTTCCTCACCAGAAGAGCATAGAACAACATTGTAGTGATTCTTCAATAGATGATTAATTAAATTGAGTAATACCGGGTCGTCATCTACTACCAAAATTGTTTCCATACACTACCTTTTATTGAAAATATGGTTATAATTGCACCAACAACAAGAAAATAATTATACTACAAATAAGGTTAATCTATACCGCGCTTTTACCAAGTGTGCGAATGATTCGTCTATGTTAATGAATTAAATGATGAAACGTAATCATTCAAAAAAACTTTTCCATCTATTGTGCTTAATATTGATGTTGTCATTAGTGACACCAACATCAGCTAGTGCACACGAATCAGAAAAAATAGGCACCGTATTCATTCATTATGGAAAAGAGATTAGCAAGAAAGTAGTCAAAGTTATCAGTGAAAAGCTAATAATCGCAAAAAACACCTTAAATATAGGGGAATATAATGTTGTAACTGCTGAAGACAATGACAGTATTCATTTAGTCGTTGGTACCAGCGCACTGGAGAGAATCAATAATAGTGTATTGAAAGGAATAATATTAACAATACTGGTAGACAAAGAAACAATTGAGCGCGCCAAGAAAATCAATACGAACAATCGCCTCTATGCGATTTATTCAGACCCTAATATTTATAATCAAATTTCACTGATACAAACAATCATGGGAAACGATGTTGTTATTAACATTATTTCTAGTGATGTCTCTTGTGAAAATTTCAGCGCCAATACGCACACAACAATTGTCACTCATGTAGTTAAAAATAGTGACCAAGTAAATCGCGTATTAAAAGACATTGAAAACGATGAAGCGATTCTGTTTGTGCCAGACAGCACCATTGTAAACAAACATAGCTATCGAAATATACTTTTGACGACCTATAGAAGAGGCATCCCTACTTTTGGATACACAACGCGAATGGTTAAATCCGGCGCACTCGCTACGATTTATCATACCTTGGATAATTATGTTGCAGAGGCAATTACATGGATTAAAGCGGTGAATGAAGGTAAACCTTCAAAGTCGACGTATGTGGAAACGTTTGAAATAGCAATCAATCAACCAGTGGCAAAATCATTCAGCATGGATGTTATCGGAGGTGAACCACTAAAAGAAATAATAAGTAGAGCAAGAAGTAGAAATGAACAAGATTAGTAATATCAAAGTAAAAAATATTGCTTTGATAATTTCAATCGCGCCTGCGGCAGTTATGTTTTTAATACTCATACCATTTTTGGTGTTTGAAAGGATGAATGATCGCGCAAATTATCTAATCAGTGTTGGAGAAACAACGGCTGAGTACATCGCGTTATCTATTGAACATTCATTAGCGGTGGGTGATAGGGAATATGCGCAAAACATATTAGACAAGGCGATGAATAATCTTCATATATCACATGTCGTCATCGAGGACGCATTGGGAAATCCATTTGTCGCGCGGAAGACCGATTTAGATAGTATCGTTGTTGAAAAACAAATCATTATTAACTCCTTGCCAGAAGAAACATTTCAACAGCTAGATGCCTTGCAAATCCCGTCTATTCACTCAGAAAAGAAAATATTAGGGAAAGTCATATTGGGTATGAAAAAGGAGGACTTAAGTGATTCAATCGCTGAGATAGTAGCAAATGGTATGTTTCTTGGCGTGATAGCGGTATTGCTAAGTATCATTGCAGGAATAGTCGTTGGAAGAATTATCACAAAACCATTGATGAGGTTAATTGCATCAGTGAAAGAGTTGCGAAAAAATAACTATGATATTTCCATTTCCAGTGATAGCACGAGTGAAATAGGAGAGTTGACTAGCGATATTAACTCCCTTGCAAAAGAATTGTCGTTTTCAAAAAAGGAAAATGAAAAATATGTGATGGAACTTATTGAAGCTAAAGATCACTGCGAAAAAATAGTAATCGAGAGAACAGCGGAATTAGAAATTAGCCGAGATAAGGCCGTATTAGCAAACGAAAGAAAAAATAAATTCCTTACCCATATTAGCCACGAATTTAGAACGCCACTTCAAGCAATAATATCCTATATGTCCTTACTGAGTAGCAATAAGGCAATTAACGGATCACAGGAGATACAGTCAGATATCGAATCAGTTAACTTTTCATGTAAGGTATTATTGGAGAGAGTTAACGAAATATTGGAATACAAGTCAATTGAACAAGAATATCAACCAATGTTTCTTGAGAAAATTGATATTAACGAGAAAACAAATAATGTAGCCAACAGCCTAAAATCGCTGGCGAGGTTGAATAATAATATTATTGAAGTATCTGTCGATGAAAACGAATGCCCAGTCGTAACCGACAAGTACAAAATCAAGAAGGTTCTAATTAATATAATCAGTAACGCGTGTAAGTATACAAAGAACGGAATCATTTCGATTAACGTTAACCGAGATAAGTCACAAGAGGATCACATCTGCATTTCAATTATCGATAATGGTATAGGGATATCAGAAAATGAGATGGATACGATATTCTCTCCATTCGTCCGAGCAAATAGCGAAAATTCAAACGTTAAAGGAACAGGTCTCGGATTGGCGATTTGTAAAGAGTTGATGAAGATGCTTGATGGAACAATAACCGTATCAAGCAAAATAGGTGAAGGGACTGAGGTAGAAATACGTATCCCTATTCACAATAAAGACACAAAAGAATCAGTTCCGACTGTGTTAGAGAAAATACAGTTTTCTTCAGATAAAAAAATATTACTCGTCGATGATGATGAAATTATACAAACAGTATTGCCACGAATACTAAAAAATAGAGGACACACTATCACTTGCGCAAGGAATGGTATTGAAGCATTAAACGAAATAGAGAAGAGGGTCTTTGATCTGATTATATTAGATCTTAACATGCCTGATAAATCAGGCAGAGAAGTAATAGATCACCTCGAAAATACGGGCTTTAACAGCACGCCAATAATTGTACTGACAGCTGATGCATCAGAAGAGACAAAAAATAGTATTTCCAAGCTCAATGTCACGTTGTTGCACAAACCGATAAACACAGATGAGTTAGAACGCCAAATATATCGGCATACCATTCAAAATGAAATAGTCGATGCTGAAAGGAATATGGCGTTATTGTCTTCTTTAGATATACCCAAAGAAGCAATTCAAGAAAGTGTAGAACATTATGTTTTACAGGTGAGAGAGCTTGCAGAAATTATCACTGATGTTGATATCAATAAAAACAAAGTAACCAAATTGATCCACAGGATAAGAGGAACATCGAAAACACTTGGCGCAGTTCGAATTGAAAGAGCAATAGATAGCGTAAAAGTGTGTGGAGATGACAATGACGCAACGTCAAAAAACATACTGAAAGAAGTTGCACGTTACGAAAAAGTAACGACTGAGCAACTCGAAGCAATGAATTAGTAAAATTAGAAAAGTCGGAGAATATCGAAGTTGAAGAATACAATTATCTCATTTATGACAATATATTTAATGTCATACATTACGCAAAGTGTGGCTGATAGTCAGGTACCCGTAGAATCAGACGAGGAGATAATATCGCCGTCACGATTAAAACAGTCAATTAAAGATGTGCCATCAAGTGTCACTGTTATTCGAAAGAGGGATATTAAGGAACTTGGAGTTGAGAGTATTGCCGAAGTAATGCGCTTAGTGCCAGGTATGTCGGTGATCAAAGTATCAGGCAATGATTATCGAATTGAATATCATGGAACAAATGGATTAGTGCCCAGACGAATGCAACTTCTCATCGATGGTGTCTCTTGGTATAGAGTAGGTTATGCACAAATAGATTGGGAAACGCTTCCAGTTACCGTTGATGAAATAGAACGGATCGAAGTCACAAGAAGTCCAAATTCGGCCACCTATGGCGCAAACTCATTTGCCGCAATTATCAATATAATTACCACTCATCCAAGTGATAATCCTAAGACTTCATTGACTACACGAGTCGGCACACAAGATAGAAAGAGCATGAATTTTGTATACAGTGACAAATTCAAGAGTACTGCTTATGCGATTGCATTATATAAGATGAAAAATAGTGGCTACGATAAAAATGCTACTGAAAATAGGCAACGAATAGATTCTATAGGCGTTAACCGACTAACTTTCAAAAGCAACAGTGAAATAAGTGGAAACACAAACGTAAAGTTTAATGCGGGCATCAGTGACGCAGAAATGGATAACGAATATGGCGATGCTGATCAAATAACGAACCCTGAAAAAACAAAGCTCGATCGCTATGCTCAATTATCAATGATAATGCATGGAAATAGCAACAAACTGGAACTCAATGCTTATTATACTGAAGTGATAGAAAAGCTCAGTTGGGATACATGTAAACCAAGAATCATGCTTACCTCAGAAGCGAAAAAAATGTTTGATAGCAATCCTCAATATTTCAACACAATACTAAGAGGTGGTATGCCTGAAGGCGGGAGTGCTTTAGATGATGAAATTGCACAGGAATTGGTTACAGAGATACTGCGACTTGGCGAGAATGCAACAAAACCAGTTTGTGGCACAATAAACGGTAATCAAGAGGAACGCCGTCTCGATATTGATGCCCATTGGACAAAAATAATATCAAACGATTTTAGATTTGTTGTCGGTGCCAACTATCGTAGAGATAGTATGACAAGTGAAACCTATTTGAATGGTGAAATTTATAACGATAGTTTCAGAACATATTCTTCAGCAGAGTATAAACCGATAGATGCATTAGTATTGAATGTATCTGGAATGTTTGAAGCCGACAAAGGAAAAGAGACAAAAACCTATCAGTTTATGCCGAGATTATCAGCAAACTATCACATTAATAGACATGGTACAGTCAGATTCATTTACTCAAAAGCGACAAGAACACCAAACTTTCTCGAAACAGATCGAGAGTGGAATTATACAGCAAGAAATATAACACCCAACCTAGATGGTGTTACTACTGCACCATTTTTCTATACAGCTCACTCAACGAAAGAACTAAAGCCAGAAATAATAGAGTCAAAGGAAATTAGTTACTACTATAAAAGCCGTGTTATGAAAGCAACGGCAGATGTAAAAATATTTGAAGAAAATAGGTACAACCTGATTTCGGAAAAACTACAATACGTCGATTACCAGCCAACAAATGAAGGAACCGCAACTCTTAAAGGACTAGAGTTTGAAATGCGAAAGAAATTTACGAAAAATATCAAAACACATATGAGCTACGCATATATCAAAAATTCTACGAATAATTTCTATGAAGAGACATTGCATGCAGAACAGAATTTGAGTGCTTCGTTGATTTTCTCAGGGCCAAAAAAAGAAACTCTTGCGCTAACGACATATTATGAAAAGTATCAACATAACGGCATTTATCGGGCATATGAATTATCAGGAACTGTAGTGAGAAAGAAAGCAGGAAATGATATAAGCTTGGGTGTTAAGTTGCGGTATAACAGCTCACTTCCATCGTATGTGCGAAATGAAACAGAAAGCGTAAAAAGTGAATATATAAATCCACTGCAGATATTAACGACTGTTAGTCTTGCAATGGATTAGATGTTAATACAATGAGTAAATACGAAATATTAGATTTAGTGGCAGATAGTTACAATCCCTCAATTCTGCTTATCGCATTGGTTTTATCATTACGTGTTTTACGTGAAAAGGAAATCCTTAGAGCGTTACAAAATGTGGGGATGTTGTTAATAACAATTGTCCCTGTGTATGCGTTAATATTAATCGATAAAAAAGCAGAGTTATGGTTATCAATGGGATTAGATTACAGCACGCACACGGCACTTGCTGCAGTAATCACAATATACATAGCCAAAGAGACAAAATACGCTTTGCAAATTATTGCAAGCACAGCTTTGTATATTGGGTTAATGTTATATCAGGAATATCATACGCTGATGGACATAGTGTCAACGTTAGTTGTTATCGTACCTATAACAATGATGATAAACAAATTTGTGAAGTAAAACTTCGATGGTTACTAGGCGAATTGTTCGAGTTTGAATGTTAAATAATCATCGGGATGAGAAGCACCAGCGCGTTCACAATTTGCTTCAGCTTTTGAAAGATAGAGAAACCAAGTCTGCGTTTTTACCGGTGCGTGAGCACTGAAAGCCTTCGGCGATAACAAAGCGACGTTAAGCCCTTTCTCAAGATCACGAACAGACTGATAACATATAACTTCGATGCCCGCCTCGCGAGCAGAATCTGCGAAGGTTTGCGTTGTTTCGTAGTTGGATGGATGTGTCCAAGTTTCTTCGTCTTTAACAAACGGTGGTTGAGTAAGATTAATGGTGAATTCCGATTGATAGTTAATCGAAAAAACGGTTAAGCGCTCCTGCTCACAAGGGAAAGGCGTGTCGGGCGATTCTTGAAAAAACCTCAACCGGTAGTGACATAATTCAGCAAGTGCGGTGCGAATTTCCTCAGCAGCATAGAATACTCCTTCGGTAGAACCCGCTCGACGAAAACGAGAACCCACTGGGTAGGGCGAAGAGTATCGAAAAGGTGTTTGAAGTAGATAGTGCAACTTTTCAGCGCCGTGTGGTACGAACGGTTTACTTCCTTCGAGAATATCTTCGAGTAGTTCCTGATCGTCTTTTGTATCTACAATCTTCCGTGTCGACGCTGTATATTGATCTTCAACAACACGCCAAGCGACCCCTTCTTGTTCGAAAGCCTCAGACGCGAGCGCGGTAGCTGTCCACATAATCCACAGTTTTGGCCAGACCGGCAACGTTAGAAATGAGATTTATCGGTGCTTCACACAAGGCAGTGTTGTAATTTAACAACCAAGCGCGAAGTGAATCTTTATCGCCCGCCATAATGGCATCCAAGCTTCGATAGAGTCGGACGAGAAGCGCCGCTAACTCCCATTCTTTGCCTGAGTCTTTAAGTAAATAATCACCTGTTTTCATGCGCGAAACGGAAGATTCACTAATTCCAAGTGTTTTAGCTATCACCGCTTGCCGCAGATTCATGATGCCCGAAGCGTTAATCACTGCTTGTGTCAGCACTCTTTTACGGTTTTGGCTGTTATCTACATCATTTTTATTGGGTTTAAGCATAGTCCGAACCTCTTACAATGCGCTTTCTATAGAAAGAATAGAATATATATCTTTCCGTGGCAAGATATATAGTGATATCGACCACACTTAATTGGTATTAAGGGGATATTTTCGAAAAAGGGGATGATTTGTACAGAAATTTTGTATCGTACGATACAATTACGGAATGCCTAATAAAGCCAAGCCCACCGTAGAACTGTATCAGTCATTACAAACCGTGTATGATTATTTCAATGAAAAGCTCTTTGACGCCAAACTACCCGAGGTTGTCATAACACTCCAACGCGAAAAAAACACAATGGGCTACTTTTCGCGTGACCGCTGGTTTGAGAGCAAATTAAATAAAAAGACCCATGAAATAGCAATAAATCCCGCCTATTTTGCAAGCATTCCCTTGATCGAAATATTACAAACTCTGGCACATGAGATGTGTCATTTATACCAGCATGAACACGGAAGCCCAGGTAGAGGAAGATACCATAACACGGAATTTGCTCAAATCATGGAGCGCATCGGATTAATGACCTCCAGCACAGGAAAACCAGGCGGAGTACGAACGGGACAACAAATGTCAGATTATCCCATTGAAGGAGGTCGATTTGCCACTGTCTGTTTAGCGCTTCATGAAAAAGGTTTTTTCTTACCTTGGGTGGATCGATATCCCGCCACGAAAAAAATACTGAATGATGAAAATGAAGTATATGTTGGTTCTACAAACACACAGCAGCAGAGTGCAGCTAAGGCTTTTCAAAATTATCAAGAGAACTCCCTTGAAGTATTATATGTAAACTTAGTGCCACCAGAAGCTGAATCAGAAATAGTACATACACTCGACAAAGAGAAAATAGCTAAACAAAATTCCAAGACGCGATACCAATGTCAGTGTGGTTTTAATATCTGGGGGAAACCTAGTTTGTCGGTGAGATGTAATGAGTGTGAGACGGATTTTTGTTCGTCAAATTCAGTGTAAATTGTAAATATCACAACGCAACTATTTTAATGATCGCTGCAATTGTTGGAACTGCCCCTCAATATTAGATTTTTCTTGTTTTAGTATTATGTTCTCATTTCGTAACTGTTCCACCCTACCCTTCACTTCTTTATTTGTCTCAATTAATGTTTGAATTTTTTCTCTGTCAACTGCTGCTTGTATTTCTAATTTCAATATCTGCTCTTCGAAAACCTTTCCCTTAGAATATGCTTCTTCGCTCGCTTGCTTAGTAAAATTGAAACGAGTCTCAATATCAACGATCTGTTGTTGTAGTTGTCGAACTTCCTCAGCTTTCTCCTGATTTTGCCCGGTTAAAGTTTTATTAGCAATCCGTAGTTGATTAATTTCGATCTCAATTTTGCTGTATTCAAGCTCAATGCCTGTCAGGTTTTGTTGGAGTGTTTGCTTTTCCTGCTTCAATTGATTGATTGATTGTTCAGAATTCAAAGCCTGTCGTTCAAAGTCAGCACGTTCTTGCTCACGCTGTTTTTGCGCCGTGTCACGATAATGATCTAGGTTGCGTTGGACTTGCTCTAGTTGTGAGTTTTGCCTTAATACTTCTTGGTTTCGATCTTCCAAACGTTGTAACAATGCTCCATGCTGGTTTTTTAAAACAGTATGGGCTAGCTGCTCCTCGTTAAAATCTGTCCGCAATGATTCATTTACCTGTTCTGATTTTTCAATGATCGACTTATATTTCGTCAGTTGTGATAGTGCATCGGTATAGGTATTTTGCAGTTCCAATAAGCTACGCCTTGCCTCCTCCACCTCAATCTTAGCCTGGGATTGAGCTGTTTCAATCTGCTCATTAGCCTGCTGTTGCATGCCTTCATAAAGATTTTTCACCACTGTAATCAGCTCAGGCGGCAGTCCTGCTTTCTGTGCATCTATATTGTTTGCCTGTTTCTCTTTCCACGTCTTCAGCAAAGGTCCGATGGTGCTTTTGCTGCCGGTACCGAGAATTTCCCGTACCGCATCCACCGTGGGTAACTTCCCTTGTTGATTGATCTGAATAGCAGCTTTCGCCACGTCTTGATAGGTCACACCAGCACGGGCCATTAGCAATACCTCGCGTTTAGATTATTTAATAACATATTACGTATTATGTAATATAACGTATAATTACATAATTGCAATGAAGTATATCTATACTATACTACCTTACGATAAGGTATATTATCGTAAGTTATAAAGCAGACACGGAATAGGTGACTGTTCTTTCTAGTACAAAACCTGTATTTGCTGGGATTATGATGAGAAATTGGAAATGAATGACAAAGTGGTAAAACAAGACGATTTTGAAATGATGCGTAACGTGGAAGATCCATCATTACCAGCAGTGACACATCAACGTTATATCGAAGCGGCCACATCAGAAAACACAAGACGCACCTATCGTTCAGCAATTCGTCACTTTGAACACTGGGGAGGGCTGCTACCTGCAGATGAACCCATGGTAATTAGCTACTTGTTGGATCATGCGGATAGCCTTAATCCACGTACATTATCGTTGCGACTCACAGCACTTAGACAATGGCATAACTTGCAAAGGTTTCCAGATCCAACCGCTGGCGCAGACATTCGCAAGACATTGAAAGGGATAGAGCGCTTACACGGAAAACCTAAACAGAAAGCCAAAGTTTTCAATCTCGATCACCTTGAGAGCATGATCGTAAATCTAAACGAATCGGATGGATTAAAAGCAACTCGTGATCGAGCGCTATTACTAGTGGGTTTTTTTGGTGCGTTTCGTCGCAGTGAACTAGCAGCACTTGATGTGAAAGACTTACATTGGGAAACGGAAGGTTTGATTATTACCTTACCTCGATCAAAGACAGATCAAACAGGCGAGGGGAAGAGTAGGGCGATGCCTTATGGTGATGAATTGCTCTGTCCTGTTTCTTCTTTGCGCCAATGGTTGGATTTATCCGGTATAGATCAGGGGCGAGTATTTCGAAGTATTTCTCGATGGGGCGCGCTAAATAAAAATAGTCTGAATCCAGCTAGCGTAAATCTCATTTTAAAATCAGTGGCAGAAAATGCCTGCATGGATTTTGTACCAGAGTTTAGTAGCCACTCTTTGCGTAGGAGTTTAGCAACTAACGCACATCGTGCTGGTGCCTCGTTTGAATCCATAAAGCGACAAGGTGGATGGTCACATGATGGCACAGTTTGGGAGTATATTGATGAAGCTAAGATATTTGAAGATAACGCTGTTACAAGCCTGCTCAACAAAGTAGATCGACAGGGCAAATAAGTAACAGAGAGGATTCCTAAGAAGGCAGTGACATTCATGTTTCTTCTAATATAATATGGGACATTCAACTCGGAATTGTGGAGACCGGGCCGCCGCTTTCAGCTCCAGTGTTTTATACAGTAATTGATGTCGGCAACGTGCCCTTAGCTGACTTTTAGTATTTCAACGTTATGGGCAGAAAGAGACGAAGCGAACATCTGTAGAAGGAGGTAAATTGATCTATTCTATTCTCTTTTCTTTCTGTTTAGCTCCCGATACCCAGGTACTAGTCAGAATCTGTATAGTAAAATATTTAATATTTCTGCCTGAGGACTGTTAGGCGCTCTCTTGAAAATCAAGAAAATAAATACCAAGATATTAAGGAATGTGTTTTGAAAATTAGTAAAACTTGGATGAGATTAATCATCATTTTCGTTGCCAGTAATCTGATGATTTCTTTGGCCGCAAGTAAAGAAATCACGCTTGGTAGCGAAAAAGCGCCAGTCACTTTAATCGAGTACGGATCACTAACCTGTGATAATTGTGTAAGATTTCATAGAAATGTCTTTCCGCGAATTAAAAAGCAGTACATTGATTCAGGGACAATTCGCTTTATTTATCGCCACTTCCCAACTAGTGACGCTGCTGTACGCGGGGCTATAGCATCTCAATGTGCGGGTGAGAAATCTTACGAAATGCTCGATGAGCTTTATTCTACTGTCGCTGATTGGTATCAGGCGGATAACAGAGATAGTATTTTTGCTCAGAAAGCCTCTTCACTCGGTTTGAATTCAGAAGCGTATCTTTCATGCCTTAGTGACTCAAAAAATTTGGATGAAATAAAGAATCAGCAACAAGCAGCTAAGAAAGATTTAGATGTAACAGGAACACCAACCTTTTTTATAAATGGAAAAATTGTACGGGGGAAACAATCTTTCGTTGAAATCAAGGCTCTTGTAGGCGAAGCTCTTAAGTAGCTTAAAAATTTAATTTTCAATTTGCGATCATTAATAACCCAATACATCGGGAAATATCGGTGTATATTTGTACTAGTTCAAACTTGGCTGTTGGGCATGATGGTTAATCGATCATTAACCATACAAACTAGTTTGGGTAATCGTGAGTCTTTTTTAGTTCGAAACAAGCTAAACGACATCAAATCAATCAATATAGATATATACCCCAGGCCTAACAAAACCTTCAATGTGATATTTTTAAGCGGTAGAAAAACTCTCTTTTTCTGAATTTTCCCCGTAAAATATCGGTATCAGACTTGAGGATGAGTAGAACGACATGCCGAACTTCATTCCCCCCAATTTTGAAGAACAATGGGTCCCTAACAATATTGGGGTTCATTTGCCACACTTTGGCATGTAACTTATTGTCTATAATAAACTAACGTTAGTACTTTTTTTTAAAAGATGCTTTTGAATCCTAGAAATCCAGCCAATATAATAATCCAATATTTTATCCGCTAATTGGCAACAGTGCACGAATTGCTGACATACATCTATCTTGCACAAATTTGATTTAGGCAAAAGACTTAATCCAAATTATTACATCTCTAATTGACAAGTTTACGGCGAGATCGGACGCTCAAATTTAGACAAAACTAATATTTTAAAAACATGTGAATTATTGCTGATTTTGCACGATGAACCAGTGTTTGGTTTTGTTAGCAAAAGCCACTAATGTCAGCATAACTGGTACTTCGACTAACACACCGACAACAGTAACGAGAGCTGCACCCGACTGTAGGCCAAACAATGAAATCGCCACAGCAACAGCTAATTCAAAGAAATTCGAAGTGCCGATCAAAGCGGCGGGTGCTGCAATATTATGAGGAAGCTGTATCGCTTTGGCTGCTGTGTAAGCTATGATAAATATGCCATAAGTCTGTATTAAAAGAGGAATTGCGATAAGCACAATGGCTAGAGGCTGCAACATGATGGTTTCCGCCTGAAAACCAAACAACAACACGACTGTTGCAAGTAATCCGGTAACGGCAAGTGGCTTTAGTGTATGAATAAAATGATTGAGTCTCTCATGATCATTGTTTGAATCCAGAATGCGCCGAGTCACAACGCCAGCAATCAATGGGATTAACACATAGAGCACAACCGACAAAACCAATGTATCCCATGGTACTATCACATCACTCACGCCCAATAAAAAAGCAGTGATTGGGGCAAAAGCAAAAATCATAATAATGTCATTTACAGAAACTTGAACGAGCGTGTAATTCGGGTCACCTTTGGTGAGTTGACTCCAGACAAATACCATTGCCGTACAGGGTGCGACACCCAGCAATATCATGCCGGCGATATATTCTGTTGCGGTTTGCGGGTCAACCCAATCAGCAAACAAGACTTTAAAAAACAGCACTCCTAGAGCCGCCATGGTAAACGGTTTGATAAGCCAGTTAATGATGACCGTGAGCACGATGCCTTTCGGTTTTTTGCCAATATCCTTAATGGCGCTAAAATCAATTTGAATCATCATGGGATAAATCATAACCCAGATGAACAAGGCGACGGGTAAATTCACATGGGCATACTCCAGTGAAGCAATAAATTGAAACAAACCCGGTGCAAGGTTGCCCAATATCATCCCGACAATAATACACAAACCAACCCACACACTCAGATAACGTTCAAACAGACTCACGATTGTGCTTCCTCTGATATTGTAACCAAGCCATTCTGTAATTCATTTGCACTCAATTCGGCAAGATTTAGCGCTAGCAACTTTTGAATACGAGACTCAATGGTGTCCATCACGGCATAAAAAGCATTTCTAATGTCTTCTTCGCTACCCTCAAGTTTTGATGGATCAGGTAACCCCCAGTGAACCTTGACACAATTCCCGAACCATACAGGGCACTGCTCGTTAGCAGCGTTGTCACAGACTGTGATAACCACATCAGGTTCAACATCCTCGAATTCATCCCAGGATTGACTCTTCAGACCATCCGTAGAAATCCCTCGTGCCTGAAGATATTTAATCGACAATGGATGAACCTCGCCAACCGGTTGACTCCCAGCGCTATAGGCGATGATATTTCCCTGCACCAGATGATTTGTAATCGCTTCGCTTAATATGCTCCGGCAGCGGTTGTGAGTACATATAAACAGGAATTTTTTAGCTATCATGATATATCTTCAATGGGTTAAGGTGTTTGTGGAAATCAGGCGATACAAGCACCACTGGGACGGTTGGGCATGTTTTTAAGATTCTTGATATCATCAGAAAAGGGCGCGCTGTTTTTTGCACCTATTTGTATGGAGTCAATCACGTCTTTTGCCCAGGAAGGTAAATCGTTTCGTAATTGATAATAAATCCACTGTCTTTGCCGGCGGCTACTGACCAGACCAGCATCACGCAAGAGCGCGAGGTGTCGGGAAATCTTGGGCTGAATAATATCAAGCGCATACATCAACTCACAGACGCACAGCTCCCCCTCCTGCTTAAGCAGCAAGATTGAACGCAGGCGGGTCTGATCAGCTAGTGCCTGTATCAATTGTTCCGGTGAAAGGGATCAGAGGTCTGCTATCAGTATTATACGTACCTTTAAATTTCACCCAGAAGTGCTAATCCAATTTAAGAAAAATATTAGGTTTAGAAATTTTCGAATGTCTTATAATGTGACGATGTACGAATTGTTACCATTATGTTTATTCAAATAATCCACCATGAATCAACTAAAATTTTCTATCCACAAATAAAACGTTAAGGGCAAGTGGATTGCTGTCGTTCGTAACTCAAAAGTAGATATGTCATTTGAAACAGTTTCAGCCAGGGATAGACAGTACACGTGCTTTATTTAATAGAGGAAATTTTTGGAAAAAAATCGATTACGTTCGCAGATTGAACTCGGGGCCTCAGATCTAGCATTATTTATCAACATCCGTTAAATATTTTTCAGTTCAGGTTTACCCGCATCATTAAAATTATAATCTCGATTTATGCAATTCCCTACTTATCTCATCCTATTCGAGTTCACTTTCCTATCCCAATATTTCTTTTTGCATCCACTTTAATTATATTGCTAATAAACCGATCAAATTCAATGCCGTATTTCCGCTGATATTCGTCTGCTTTGACGCTCAATTTATTCATATCCAACTCTACTGGAGACTTAAACGCAAACAGCAATATATTTTGTTGATTTTCTAATGTCATACATAAGCTGATACCCGTAAAGCACTGTCGTAATGCCGTCATGATATTTAGAAATTCTTGATCATTATTGACTAATACATTGATGACTAACATGCCTTCAGATGATAAAGCTCGAAAGCATTGCTCGATAAAATCTTGATTATACAAAAAGTCAGGTAAACACTTACCGTTATGAACATCAACGAGTATTGCACTGAGATTTTTTTGCTTAGTTTGATTGATATAAATCGATGCATCAGCGAGTTGAATACTCACCTGTGGAGTTTCTGAGATATCAAAATATTTTTTTGCGATATTCAGAACTTTACAATTTACATCAACAACCGTTATTTTTAGCTCTGGGAACCAATGACAAAGAAAATGGATTATACTACCTCCCCCAAGTCCAAATAATAATATGGATTTTGGGTTTGATTGAAATAGCAAAAAACTCATCATTGCCCTACTGTGCTGCAGCAATAATTTTTCTTTTCGCTCCATATCTAGTTGACTTTGTATCGCTGTTTTATCTTGAATATACAAGTAACGAACAGTACCTTCCTGCCAAACTTCAATTCCCCCCCAAGGCGAATCCTCAGAATTCAACAGATGTTTTTTTGTTTTCAATTAAAGTTCCTTTGAAACTCCGTTACATTTGGCTCGCATGCCAAACCACACTTAAAAAGGCCCCATTGATTATGCTTAAACTTGCAGGTTATTAATGGGCTGTTTTTTGTACCGGCAACCCGAAATGCGATATTTCAATAGCCAATGCATCGAATAATAATATGATCTTCGTTCAAAACTTCCTTGCTATATCTCATTAATATAGCGCTCCGGTTGTGTCTCAAAACGACTCAAACAACGGCTCGAACAAAACACAAACTTTTTATCGTTGTATTCAGTTGTAACTGAGGCCGTCCACTCATCCACACGCATTCCACAAACAGGATCTTTTACCCATGAATGCGTTTCAATTTTTCTGTCCCGCAATGCCCCATCTTCTAACCAAAGCACTCGGTCAGCAATCTCTTCAACTCTGGGATCATGTGTAACCATTAGAACTGCGCAGCCGTCATCTCGGGCAATATCATGTAAAATCATCATCACCTCTTGACCTTTATGAGAATCGAGGTTTCCGGTAGGCTCATCAGCGAGGATAATTTCAGGCTGATTTATTAATGCGCGTGCTATTGCAACACGCTGCTTTTCTCCGCCAGAAAGTGTGCCAGGTAATGCATTCCGCCTTTCACTTAAACCCAATCTTTTCAACAATGAATCAATGCGTTTTTTAGCACCACGAATACCTTCTTTTGTGAGTTGCGCAGGAAAAAGAATATTTTCTTCGACAGTCAATGCTTCCAATAAATTGAATGCTTGAAAAATAAATCCAATTTTTGTTGCACGAAGCGATGCTAGCGCAGTTTGTTTCACTGAGCCAATATCAACACCATCAACGACGATGCTTCCGGAACTTGGGCTTAACAAGGCACCTAACATAGACAAGAGTGTTGTTTTTCCCGAACCAGAAGGCCCCATTATTAAAACCATCTCGCCACGATTAATTGATAAGCTGACGTGATCAACGGCAACAACCTTGGATTCGTCCTTACCGAAATATTTTGTTAAGTCGGTCGCAAAGAGTAATGGGGTTATAGACATAACTACCTCAACTGTGAAAAACAGAGACTGGGTCAACTTTTACTATCGTTCGTGTGGCAATAAGTGACGCAATAATAGCGACGGGCAAACCAACAATGGCAACAGAAATAAACTGATGTAAGTTTACAGTCAAATTAATTTGTGGAGCAATGGATGGCAGACTAGCCAATGCAGTAAACGAAATCAGTAAGGCAAACAATATTCCTAATATTGTTATTATAATGCTCTGACTTAGGGTAGCTTTATATATTTGGCTATTGCTAAAACCGATCGCTTTAGCGATAGCCAATTCACGCTTTTTTCGCGTAATCAGAGAATAAGCCGTAAATGCAACTATCACTGTCGCTAACAATGTTCCCACAAACGTCATCATGAGGATGATCTCTGCACCCATCTGCATCGCTAGTTTTCGATCACTTTCTATAAACTCTTCACTAGTTAACGCATTCACTTTATCCACTTCATCTTCAATACGGTTCACCAATACCTGAGCGGCAACACCTTGCTCAGCATAAACCATGACATAGCTATATTGATCACTTCCAGAAAGAAGATCCGCTAGATCCTCTCTAGAGACGAACACAACCCCACTAGCCATAGAAAATGTGTCTCGCGACAATCCAACGACACGTAATTTTCGGTCGACCATTATAATCTCATCGCCAATTTTCACTCCGGTTAGTTGTGAAACGACGTCTGGAATGACTGCTTCACCAGGGCCAGGAATAGACTTCCCTTCAGCCATAGCCCAAGGGCCTGCGCGTTGATATTCCGGTGAAACCCCAATAACATATGAGAACCAATCTTTGCCGCCGACTTTAACCGGGCCATTAAAATATAGTATGGCCGACACATCTTTTACACCAGAGACTTTTGCAATCTTGTCTACTTTCCAATCCCACACCATAGAACTCGCCATATGCATATTGGAAACGCCTTTTTGCATCACCCAAACATCGGCATCCATTTCTTCTAGATAAGCCACCATCTTTTCCGACTCACCTTCAAATACTGCGCTGAAGAAAATAACCAATATAAAGGAAACCGAGACGGCTAAAGCACTCACTATGAGCCTCATTGGTTCTGCAAGAAGAGTCTTTATGCTCCAATAAAACATGTCAACTCCTGAACACGATGGCGGGATCAAGTTTGACTATTAGACGATAGGGAATATAAGCGCCAACCATTCCCAATACAATTGCAGCAACAAACGTTCGTGCTAACGGTGCTACTTCCATGACCGGTACTAAATAAAGTGGCACACGTGTTTCTACAATCCACGCACCAAATTGTGCAATTAAAATGGCAAGTGGAAATGCCAGTAGCATCATCATTACAGATTCAAGTATCATTCCTTTAGCCAGTGCATGATTGGGAAAACCCAAAGCTTTCATAACCCCGAAATTTGCTAATCTTGCATGAACAGCAGCAAACATAATCATCCCAACAACGAGCAATGCGATTGCATATGCTGCAACAATCAGCACTCCCATTACCGGGCCAAATAATGTCTTGCCAAGTTCAACATCGTTGTCTGAAAGCTGCTCTGGTGTAAAAACATCAGCCTCACTTTCCACCTGCTCTATCTTTCCAGCAATAATATTTTTATCAACACCAGGTTCCAATTCAACAAGAAGGTAACTTAACAGGGGAAAGTTGCTAATATCACCAATCAAATCAGAATCAAAAAAGAAATCGATCATGTCATCATAATTGATAAATGAAAATGCCGTAAACATAGCCGATGCTTGTTCCGCAATACCAGCAACACGAAATTCATAATCGGCAACCACAAAAGGATCACCGACCTTAAGGTCATACAGTACCGCCAATGATTCATCAATAACTATATCTTTCGGTTTGCTCACAGTACGCCCCGCTATAATCGATGATGCCCCACCGGCCGTGTCATAAACAACAAAAAAAATCGGACTTTTCCGATAGCCTTCTTTTTCATAAATTACTGGCACCATGATAAAAGGGTGCGCCTCTACAACACCTTCTATCGCTTCAATTCGCCGTCGACTTAATTGCGGCAACAAGGAACGGCTTGCCACAAAGTTACTAACGCCTGATTGTGCAACAATGAGGTCTGCTCCACGATTAAGTGAAACATTTTTAAGCTGAATATATAATCCTGATAGAAAACCTTCCAGCAATAATATTACAGCTAGTGCGGAAGCAATTGCCATCATCGTCATCATTGTTCGTAGTGATGTGTGTACTAATTGTCGATATACTAAACTTATCATTTCAACTCACATCATAGTTCTAAAATGTTTTTCCTGGCTTGGCAGTTATAAACCCTTTCCACTGTGAAAATGACGGGGAAAACGCAGGCACAGTCTGTCCGTATTTCTCATAAACTTTATTCATTTCTCTACTAATCTTTTGCTCTTCAGATTTAGCCAAATGTATATACGTATAAAATAGTATGGGAGCAATTATTATCGTTGGCAAAATTGGCCATTGAATAAGAAAACCAATGATAATCAGGAATAACCCAGTATATTGTGGATGTCTCGCATAGGCGTATACGCCTTCTGTTACCAGTTCACCCGATGCCACCTGAATCAATTTACATCCCTTCGAAAGCAACGTATATCCCATTATTAAAAATATAATGCTCAACGCCATAATGAAAAACCACACTAAATCAGAACCACCAAACAAAACTACCCATAGATTGCCAAACTTATGACTAAATGGTTCAGCTACCGGATAAGCATCGCCTAGCCAGGAAGCAAGTATAAAAATCGTTAGAGGAAACCCATACATTTCAGCAAATAAGGCCGCAAAAAAAACCGTCAAAATACTCATGTTGCGCCACTCTACCCTATCCCTGGGCTTCAAAAATTTCAATGTAAAAAACAAAAATACAATAATGTTAATAGCAGCGATTAGCCACAACCCATAAACATCGTTTTCACTCTGTTCCATTTCTACCACCTTTAAAAACCAGTTTTTCGTAGTTTTCTTTTAACTTGGTAATAAAGATAATTTTATTTATTGCTCGTCAAATATTTTATTAAACCAGCAATAGCCAATATAATTATCAGCCAGAATAATATTCCGAATATCCAATGCCCAAAACCGAACCCCCAGTGCCAGCCTTCCATATCATGCATCATTATCATCCTCCGTCACTTAAACTTTAAGTGCTCATCTTAGTAGAATCGTTTACAATTTTTTATACAAACAACTGCTTCGTCCTCACACTCACCTTTTTGGCGAACTTAATCTTCGCCAGGTGAAATGTTTGTAAACACCAAACCAATACATGCCAAATCCTATAGCAAACAACAGCTCTTCAATTGGCATAAAGCCCACGGCTGGTTTTGGATTGCATGAGCAACTGCTTATCATTGCAATCGCTCCTCTAATGCGAAGCGACTAATCTTCACAATGGGCAGCGGTAAATCATTCATGAACACAACACTCGCCACGACACCAGATACAATGGCAATCAATATGATCACAAGTAATATCCTTGCGCAGACTCTCATAACGACGTTTGGCCCAAGGCATAAGCAGGCGCTTGGGCAAAGAGGATTGATATTGCCAGCGTAGTGATTCTCGCAAATTTTCTCGGGACACTAACTGTCTTAAAAACCAGCTATAACTACGCTTACCCACAATACTGTACAAGACACGATTAACTACAGATGTCTCCATTTGCGGTTTAAGATCACGTTGCCAAAGGGTGTCGTAGTTTTCACCGTTCAACAGGCTTTGTGCGGCCAACACACCCGATGAAATAGCGAGGCGCATACCAAACCCCCACAGCGTATCCTGAAAACCTGCTTGTTCGCCAACCATGGGATGTGGGCCACTATATGCACTTCGTGGTATTCGAAAATTACCACTGCCACCATGGGGTATCGGATTTTGTATTTCCAACCCAACTAATCGCTGGAAAGCCTCCACTGTTCGCTGCACATAAACTTTTTCCTGTTTGAATCCAGAAAACATACAACTCTTGACCGTGCCTCTACCATTCATCACCAACAGATAAGCATAACCCTGTGGAGCTAGCTCATTGTCACAGATCGCCCAATAACCATCATCCATATCAGTCTCAAAATGATAACCCACCGCAATCGCATCGGCGGCCCGTGGACCGGCGGCAAGAACGCCATCTCCTCCGATTTGACGTAGACGACTATTGAAGCGCACCTCCACACCAAGAGATTGTGCCTGTCTCAGCAAGGCGCTATCGAGAGAGCGAGGACCAGGCCCGCGTTCTACCAGATAAAAAAGTGGCTCGTCGCTTTTAATCTCATACGGTTTTCCTGTTGGGTCGAAAACAGTGCCATTACGACATGGCATGGCAGAAAAGTCTGTTGATAATCCCGACTCTTGCAAAACCATCAATACATTTTCTTTTGTGCTCCAGTTTTCCAAGCCTTGAAAATCACCGGCAAAACGATGGCCTACTTCTTTTTGCATTTCATGCACGACAACCCGGCGTCCTGCTTGAGCGAGTTTAATGGCTGCTGTCAATCCCCCAGGGCCTGCCCCGGCTATCTCCACAGACATTCCAGAGTGTATATTGTTGTTATTCTCCGACATGATTTCTTCTATAATCAGCGTCGTTATTTATCGTCATCATCTTTTGATTTACCGTGTCCGCCGTGCATAAAAAACATCATTGCAACACAACACAATACCAACAGAAGTATAAACCCATTTCCCATTAACCATTCCATAATCTACTCTCCAATAATTACTCAACAACAGGTTCCATATCAATATGCCCGCAGGGACATTCGTTTGCACAAATACCGCAGCCCTTACAATAGTCATAATCTATTTCATACTTCTCTGTCTGTTTAATAACTGCTGCATCAGGACAAAAATGCCAGCAGTTATCACACTCAAAACAGACACCACAACTCAAGCAGCGATTAGCTTCATGCAAGGCAGCATCGGAAGACAGCCCCTTGACAACTTCATCAAAACCTTCGAGACGCTCCTCAATCACTGAAGCTTCATTACGACGTTGCTTGGGATAATAATGAAGCTGCATTTGTTTGTAAGTGATGTGTGCTTTCTTATATTCGTCATGCAAAAGTGGTTCGTCTTCAAAAGTGGTCATGATTTGCATTGCTGATGTGTAACCACTTCCCACTGCAGCCGCTGCCAGTTTTGGCTGAGCTGCTGCATCACCACCAATCCAAACACCTTCTAATTCGTTAGCCTGGCTCAACACTTCCAACCCATGCCAATCAGCTTCCTGACCAATAGCAAAAATTACTAGGCCAGCGGCGACGAACTCTTCGGTTCCTTCAAACAACACAGGATTAAAATCACCCTGATGATCGAACACCTGATCTACCCGCGCTATTTCGATACCAGACAAATGCTTACTACTGCGTACCAACCGACTAACCGCAACACGATAACGAATGTGTACTCCCTCCGCTTCGGCCTCAATCACTTCCCGTAAAGAGGCAGGCATTTCGGTGCCTAACTGGCGGCGATGACTGCTGTGCGGGTCTTGTGGGCAAAGCAATGTAACTGCAGCACCCAGTCGTCTGGCACAACGTGCAACATCAATCGCGGTATTACCACCACCGATCACTGCCACCTGCGACGGTAAAGTCATTGGCTCGCCATAATTTAAACGATAAAGAAAATTAATTCCGCTCATGACGTTATGGATCGACGAGTCGTTGCTTTGATGAATGCGGGGTTGTTGAGTGCCAATCGCAAGAAATATGGCATCAAACTCATCACGCAGCTGAGTTTCGCTAATGTCCACACCCACTCGCGTATTGAGACGCAATTCAATTCCCAGTGCAATAATGGCTTCAATCTCCTTCACCAAAACATTTTTAGGTAAACGATAATCAGGAACGCCGCTACGCAACGTGCCGCCAGGTTCTGCTTGTGCATCAAAGATTGTTACGGAATAGCCGTGCCGCGCTAACTGAAAAGCACAGGAAAGTCCTGCCGGGCCAGCGCCCATCACCGCAATTTTTTGGGATTGAAACTGATCAGCAATGACTTCATGCTGCCAACCATTATTAATCGCAAGATCTCCAAGATAACGTTCCATGCCATGAATATTGACTGCACTGTCCAGATGATTTCGATTACAAGGTGACTCACAGGGGTGATAACAAATACGGCCCATTGTTGCGGGAAAAGGATTACGTTCCGTTAGCTTTCGCCATGCTGCCTGCCACTTGCCATCACTGGCCAATGCTAACCAGGCTTGAATATCCTCAGAAGCAGGACAAGTCTGACTGCAAGGCGGCCACTTATCACGGTAACGCGGTTGTTGGGTACGCCAGTCACCGGTTTTATAAGCCAGACTGCTACCGGGTGCGATTGCAAGTTTAGGCTTCATTGATCCAGCTCCGCTGTTTTTCGATAGCTGTTATGGCCATGACGATCCACCTGCAACACTTGTTCTGAATCCCATCCAGATTCACCCTGCAGTAAACCATAGCGGTGAATTCGTGCATCAGCCAGAGCCTGCAAATGGCGGATCTCCTTTAAGCCTTCTTTACTGGCAAACAAATGATTGAAACGTCCTTGTGGACGTAAATAATCCTCCACCGGTTTTTGCTCCGATAAACGCATAACGCCTGTGAGTTCACCGTACTCAAGTTCAATTAGGGGGAAAAGACCCGTTTCCACTGCAAGACGTGACACGGATACTGACAACGCACTGTCATGCTGCCAGCCCAACGGACACGGCGACAACACTTGAAGAAAACACGGGCCTTTAATACCCATCGCTTTTTCAACCTTGACTTTCAAATCAGGAAAATAGGCAACCGTTGCAGTAGCGGCATAAGGCATATGGTGTGCTGCCATTATCGAAATCACATCTTTTTTCAGATGATGTTTTCCCTGGCTAAGTCGACCTGGCGGTGAAGTGGTCGTGCGGACACCGTGAGGCGTAGAACTGGAGCGCTGAACACCCGTATTCATATAAGCCTCATTGTCGTAGCAAACAAAGAGTATATCGTGGCCACGCTCGATCATGCCGGAGAGACATTGCAATCCAATATCAAATGTTCCGCCGTCACCCGCTTGAACGACAACTGGTGTATTTTTGCCGCTAGCTCGTAAGGCGGCTTCAACACCGGAAGCCACTGCTGCTGCGTTGGCAAAAACTGAATGCACCCACGGCGCCTGCCAAGCTGACTGTTGATTATGCGTGGTAAAAACCTGCAAACAACCCGTTGCATTAATATAAATGGCATCGGGTCCAATCAAGTCGGTAACCATGCGAGCGGCCATCGCTTCACCGCAACCAGAACAAGCGCGATGACCAGAAGTCAGTATGTTATGTCGGAAGCTATCACGCTTATCCATGCCGCTTTTGTCCGCTATCAAACTCATCCTGAGGAATGTGTTCCGGTGCAAAGCCATCATTGATGCAACCATCAGCAGTGGATTCTTGAAAAATTGTCTCAATAACTTCGGGCGTAAGATCGCGTCCACCCAAACCGCCTATCACACTTTTCACCGGTGTCGTAATGCCGACCAGATGCAACGCGGCTCGCAATTCTGTCGCAATAATTCCCCCGGCTCCAATACTGAAAGCTTTTTCCAGGACGATGATATGTTGCGCTGTTTTCAGGTATTCAATCAGGGTATCTTTAGGAAAGGGACGAAAACAGCGTAAACGCAAAGCGCCAACAGCTTGGCCCTGATCTCTCAATTTGTCGACGATGTCACGTACTGCGCCCATCATTGACCCCATGCCCAGTAAAACTGTCGTTGCTCCTTCAAGTCGATATCCCTGAACCAAACCACCATAACTGCGTCCGAACTGTTCGTGAAATTCAGCTTCAAATGCCTCAATCACCGTCTGGGCACTTTCCATCGCATCAAACTGGGCTTTACGAAACTCCTGATAATTATCCGGTTCGCTGCCCCCACCAAGAGTCATTGGCTGAGTGGGATTGAGAGTACGGGCAAAGTGATAGGTGGGTAGGTAGTCGTCCACTGCGTCTTGTGTCGGCAGCGCTACCGGCTCGAAAGTGTGGGTGAGAAAAAAACCGTCCATGCAAACCATTACTGGCAACTCGCATGCTTCCGCGATGCGATAAGCCAGGATCATACTGTCCGCGGCTTCCTGGTTACTCTCTACATAAAGTTGAATCCAGCCTGCGTCACGCAGCGCCATGCTATCCTGGTGGTCGCTGAAGATGTTGATTGGCGCACCGACTGCTCGGTTGGCACAAACCATCACAACAGGTAGACGCATGCCGGCGATGTTGTAAAGCACCTCGGTCATCAATAACAGTCCTTGCGAAGCTGTAGCGGTGAAAGCCCTTGCACCACCGATAACAGACCCTAACACGATTGACGCAGCGCCGAATTCACTTTCAGCATTAATGAACTCAGCCTCCAATTCACCATCAGCCACATGTTGTGCTAAATGTTCGATAATATGTGTTTGAGGTGTTATCGGGTAGGCAGCGACCACTTGAGGACGACACAAACGTACTGCTTCAGCAACAGCGCGCGAACCTTCCAGTAATTTTCTCATGAGACTACCTTGTCTTTTTCAGAATCGTTCACCATTGTTCCCAAACGATACCCCTCTCGAATGGCGTCAATGTTAGCTTTTACAATTGCCTCGCCTTTGCTCGCCAAGTGGTTTGCCACTGCCAGCTCAAGTGCCATGCAACTGACCCACCCGCTACAGGCAGATAAGGCTCCTAACAAAACGGTATTGGGTAGAGGTCTACCCAAAAGTTTCTGGCCAATACGACTGGCGGGGATACAGACCCAACGGAAATTATCAATCGACCTTTGCTCAAAATCATTCGCTTGCTTTTCGCTGTTCAGTACAATGAGTCCGTCATTTTTTAATCCCTGCAACACTGCTTGTGAATGCAATAAGGTAGCATCTTGAATGATGATGGCATCTGGCTTGTAAACCTGGTTATGAACGCGAATTACTGTGTCGCTAATACGCACATAGGCTTCTACGGGTGCGCCGCGCCGTTCCGAACCGAACTTGGGAAAAGCCTGGCTTTCAGAGCCATCTTCAAAAGCCGCCAAAGCCAGCAAAGCCGCCGCTGAAACCGCTCCCTGGCCACCACGGCCGTGAAAGCGGATTTCGTGGAAATGTTGTTGTTTTTTATTTGTCATGGCATGGAGCCTCCACACGACAACGTAAAAACCAGATTTGATAAAGAGAAATAAGGATCTGAAGTGCCCAGGACAGACCCAACAAACTACCGGCAATGATCACAGTGTAAGCGTAGAGAGGATCCCACTTGGTAAGCAACCAAGCGGCGATATCGATAAAAATAGCAACAAAGGGCAACAAGGTTAAGGTGTGTTGAAACCAGGACGGCAATAAGGTAAAACGAAATACGAGGCCAATCGCCAGCGCAACCAATGCGATACCAAACAGATGAATGTGCGAAACTTTTATTAAACTATGTAATGGGACGCCCATATCAACATTTGCCACTTCGATTACCGTAATAATTTTCAGCAACGTCTTCCACCGAAAGACCCGGCGTGCCATCAATACCTTGGTAATTAGTATAGAGATAAGTCAGTGCCATCAAATAGGCAAGTCCAGCCAGTAATAAAAACGAGGTATAAAGCAGTTTCTCGTTTAAGGTGCAATTATAAAAACGCCTTGGTTCAACGATGGGACATATTTCCGCTTGATCCTTTTTTTTCATTAGTTTTTATTCCAGTTTCGTTTAGAAAAATCCAGATGACAACCGAGCAAATATCACATTAAGGATAGTTAATTTCACTGCTATGATTCACACCATCTATTGATTCAAATGAAATTGTGATGCGATATTCGTTTTCATCACCAAGGTCAAATCCAGCCAAATACCAATCGCCTAATTCCATCATTGATTTTGATTTTTCCACGCCGCTTGGGTAAACGACATTCGAGGTGACAGATAAATCATGTTGAACACTATCATTATGTTTAATGCTGACCAGCAAATTGTGACTACCACCATCGGGGACACTATCCTCTACATCAACAATCTTTAATTTCAATTCAAAACCATCGATAAATATCTTCTGAATCAGTTCCCCATTTATCTCGTTTTCATTGGTTGTGTCTTCGATTTGTTGTTCGCGTTCGTTACCGATTACAGGGGATTTTCTTTTCGTTGTGTTTCCGGAATCCCCATGTGCAAATACTACAGATGTGCAGATTGCAAATAAAAACCCTAAATAGCCTATCTTTAATCTCATTTAAAATTCGTACCTATCTATTTTCCATGTAAATTGTTTTTAATACGCTTCTTATTGGTTTGTTAACAGGTAGTCGACTAACGACTTTATTTCCTCGTTAGTCAGTTTTCCTGCATAAGCAGGCATCGCGTTTTTCCCTTTTTTTATAACCTTATGCAATACTTCAGCTTCATGGCTCATCATTTTCACAGCTGGTCCGAGCTTCTTTTTATCAATGGCATGACATAGTGAACACTGCTGTATGAAAACATGTTGGCCATCTATTTTTTCATCGGCAATCGAAGGCAGTGTCGAGCTAAACAAAAGTGGTATGAACAGAAGTCTTTTGCGATTCTTTTTTTTGATCATTTGATTGCCTTTTCTATTCGGTTCCGGTTGACTTTTTATTTTCCTTAGCCAAAACGACGTTATAAATCGGAACCCAAATAAGTGTGAAAAACCAGCCATAACCGTATGCTTCGATCAATCCGAGGAAAAAACTTTTCCAACTAATCCATTCGAAACCCGGCAATAATTTTTGCCAGGTCTCGTACATCGCATGACCAGGGAAAAGCAGATCGAAAACAACGCAAAGTGTAAAGCTAACAGCCAAGGTTAAACTGGTGGCATGGCCTACGCCTAACAAGGAAATACCCTGCCTATGGTAACAACATGTCATTGCGCTTCTCCTTGTTTCCTCTTGAGATAATGTTCTGGATCGGCATCGAACTTATCAAGGCAACTTCTCGAACAAAATCGATAGAGTGAACCTTGATACATTTTTCCATAACCCTGCTCAACGTCCACCTCCATATCACAAACAGGATCGACATGTTTCACATTGCTTCCGCTATCATGAGAATGGTTATGTCCATGAATCATATGTGCACCACAGCCATGGCGCATCATGTAATAAAACAAAACAGCAAAAATTAAAAAAGAAAGTAATCCGTCCATATTCTATTCACCTATAACTTTTCACTTACGGTTACACTTGCGCTTGGTCAAAAGTAACGATAAGCATATCTGATCGGCCTTTGTGTTGGATCTTGACTTCCACCTGATATGCACCAGAACTAGGAATCACAAAATAGTTTCCGAAACTGTGTTTACCACCCAATTGCATATTTTCCAGTATTTTAACGGGACCTTGATAGTCCCCGGAAATAATGCGAGCAGAAACATTGAGATTTCCCAATCGTAAACCACTCTTTTCCTCAATAACGCCAACTGATATATGAAACTGTTTTTTATTCTCAATACGATTTTCTTTGTGCATTAAGCTTTCTGGATGATCACCGGGATGACCGCCGATCATCTCCGCGGGCATAACAACCAGGTAAACATCAATGCCCATTGCTTTGATATGTTGATGAGAATGTTCTGCATAAACCAAGTTCACGTTGAATAAACCAGCAAAAATTAAGCTGTAAAATAATTTTGAAATTATGCGGCGATTCATATTCTTCCTCATTTCAATCGTAAGAATCATTGACATAATGCATCTTCATTTTGAATGTTCTAAGTTATCTACTTTTACTGTTAGGAATGCGTGCCATTGCTTCAGCGGAGGAAAAAAAGCTGGCGTGTTGCGTGCGTATTCAACATACGTCTCACCAAATTCTTTCTCTACACGCTTTTCTTCGATTCGTGCCAAATGAACATAGGCATAGAGAAGAATCGGGGCCATTATCACCGTGAGCAGTGTTGGCCACTGAATTAGAAATCCGATAATGACAAGAAACAGTCCTGTGTATTGAGGGTGACGGGCGTAAGCATAAATGCCGTCAGAAACCAAACCACCGCGGGCGGCATGGATCTGCGTCCACCCCTTGGAAAGCAGCAGGTAGCCCAGGATCATAAATACCAGACTTAATCCCATCACCAATGCCCAGGCCAGGTTTGAGCCACCAAACACCACCACCCAAAGATGACCGAATTTATGGCTAAAGGGTTGCAATACTGGGTAGGCATCACCTAACCAGCCAGAAAGCAGATAAATCGTCAAAGGAAAACCATACATCTCTGCGAATAGTGCTACCAGAAAGGCAGTTACTACACTCATGCCTCGCCATTCCTCACTGCCCCGCGGCTTGAGAAAACTTAAAATGAAAAACAGGAAAATGCCGATGTTAAAAGCCGCCACAATCCACATGCCATAGGCATATCCAGTACCATCATGCATTTGTTGCATCTCCCGTGCTTAAGCAATTCACAATTTAACTCCCCTCAACCACAGCAAAACCAAGCAGTGCAAGTCCGCTACGCGAACGCCACCATGCCTCTTTACGATCTGATTCCGTGTTCATAGCTCGCCCCTCCATAACATGCGTTAACACTCCTTATCCCGCCATTCAGTGACCGGCCCTTTTAAACCAGGGCCTTACATGTATAAGGCTACAACCACCTACGTGTAGGGCACATGTTAAACTTCATTATTCCCCCACCCGTATCTTCGCCTTTCTCAGACGCAGGGAGTTCCAGACAACATTCACTGAACTGAAGGCCATGGCCGCTACACCAACCATCGCATGTAAAAGCCCAACGGCTGCCAGAGGAATCGCAACGCCGTTATAGAACCATGCCCAGAAATAGTTCTGCTTGATCTTATTGAATGTGGCGTGAGAGAGCTTGATGGCGGTCACGACGGAACTGAGATCGCCGCGCACCAGGGTGATATCGGAAGACTCGATGGCAATATCAGTCCCGGTACCGATGGCGATACCGATATTGGCCTGCTTCAGGGCAGGAGCGTCATTGATGCCGTCGCCTACCATAGCGACGATGCCAACCTCCTCCTGCAGGCGTCTGACTTCGGCCACCTTGTCCTCAGGCATCACCTCGGCCAAAACTCTGCTGATCCCAACCTGCCGTGCGATCGCTTCACCGGTTCTTTTGTTGTCGCCCGTGATCATCGCAGTTCTAATACCAAGCTCCTCAAGCGCCTTGATTGCCTGGACAGAGTCATCCTTCAAGGTGTCGGCCACGGCGATGATGCCGGAAGGCTGTCCCTCAACGATCACCAGCATCGCCGTCTTTGCCTCGTCCTCAAGGCGCGTCATTTCGTTTTCGATTGCGCTGTTCAGACCGGTCCCTGACGTCAACTTGGTGCTGCCAACCATGACTTCCTTGCCATCGAGAAACGCTTTGACACCCTTGGCGGTTATCGCCTCGAAATCCTGCTGGGCAATCAGCGCTATGCCTCTTTCCTTCGCGCCTTTGACGATCGCTTGCCCGAGTGGATGTTCAGAACCGGCTTCGACCGAGGCTGCCAGTTGCAACAGTGCTTCTTCACTCTCTACCGTGCTTTGTTCTTGGAACACAACAATATCGGTGACCTCCGGCTTGCCTTTGGTGATGGTGCCGGTCTTGTCAAAGACGATGGTATGAACATCTTTGATAGTCTGGATCGCTTCACCGCTCCTGATCAAAACGCCGTTCTCCGCACCCATACCGCTTCCGACCATCAAGGCGGTAGGCGTTCCCAGACCGAGCGCACAGGGACAGGAGATCACCAGCACGGCAATGCCCGAATAGATGGCCAGAGTAACAGGACTCAATTCAGTGTTGATCCAGGGCAGGAACGGCTCGCCCCATTGGATAATGGTCATAAAAAATTCCGGAAAGAGAAGCCAAAGCACCATTGTGGAAATGGCTATACCCACAACTGTTGGCACCATATAGGAGGTGATCCGGTCGGCAAATTCCTGAATCGGCACCTTGGAACCCTGGCACTCCTCAACCATCTTGATCACCTGAGAGAGGAAGGTATCTTTGCCAACCTTGGTTGCCTTGACCTTTAGCAAACCATTCTGGTTAATGGTGGCACCAATGGCGTTGTCGCCAGTTTTCTTCTTCACCGGCATTGACTCTCCGGTGGCCATGGACTCGTCGATGGCGCTCTTGCCCTCGATGATAATGCCGTCTGTAGGGACTTTCTCACCCGGCCTGACGACCATAATATCCCCCGCTTTGACCTGTTCGACGGGAATCTCTTTCTCCTCACCATCCACAACAATCTTGGCCGTCTTGGCCCCAAGCTGGAGAAGTTTCTTGATCGCCTGTGACGCCCGCCCCTTGGCCTTCACCTCTAGGTACCTGCCGAGGAGATGAAAGGTAACGATGGTGGTGGCCATCTCCATAAAACTGGCGGCGGGAAAGAAGAAGACTGCGAATCCCATCAAATAAGGGGGTACCGATCCCATTGAAATCAGCACGTCCATATTGGCGTGCCCATGACGCAAGGCCCGGAATGAAGATTGATGGGTAGGCCAGCCAAAAATAAAGACAATGGGAAAACCAAGCAGTGCGATGATGGCGTTGTAATACGGTATAGGTGTCATCATGAAATGAATCATCATCAACACCATGATGACGGTTGCCGGCACTAAGGCGTAGACGAGAAGTTTTCTGGCCTTCTCGACCTTGATCAGATCATCCTCTCCCTTCTCTGCGCTTTTTCCCTCACCAATCTCTTCAACGACGCGGTAGCCTGTTCCGTCAACCGCCGTCTTAAGATTTGCTGGAGTGGTAATGGCCGCATCAAACTCAATAACAGCCTGTTCAGTTGCTAGATTGACCGATGCGGTAAATACCCCATCTGCTTCATTCAATGCCTTTTCGATAGTATGCACACATGACGCGCATGTCATGCCGCCGATCTTGAAGATCACTTTCTCCCTGGAGCCTGCTACGCGATACCCTGTACCCTCGATTACCTTGGTCAGTTCGCTCACATCCAGCGTTTGCGGATCAAACTCAATGGTCGCCTTCTCGCTGGCAAAATTGACCGTGGCCTTTACTACACCTTCCGTACTATTCAGAGCACCTTCGATGGTGTTAACGCAGGAGGCACAAGTCATCCCCTCTATAGGAAGGACTACGCTCGTGGTCTTGCCTGCCGGTTTCTTTTTTTTGGCTGTTTCTGCCTTATGTGATTTTGACTCTTCCTTCGGGGCATGAGGACTGACAAACGACGCGGGATCAGCATCAAACTTGGTCTTGCAGTTTGTGCTGCAAAAATAATAGTCATTCCCTTCATAGGTCGATTTGCCTGCCGGACTCTCAATATCCACTTCCATGCCACAGACTGGGTCTTTTTTCGCCATTTCAGTTACCTCACTATCTTTTTGTTTTATGTTGACTAGCACCGCAAACCGGGTCAGTACTCATGTCCTGCCTCCATTATTCACTCACTTACTGTTACTCTCTCCACCGAGAATCCAAATATTTTTATTAAAGCTATTTCATTTCCTTAGTCATTTTCTCTTTCTGCATCATGTGCTCCATCATTTGGCCCATCATGCCCTGCATCATGTTCATGCGTTGCTCCATCATGTTGTGGCGCTTCATCATGTCTTTGTCACACGGCATTCTGCCATCGTCATCCATTTTCTCCATGCGTTCTCTCATTTTCCCCGGCATCTGCTTGCCCCTCATCTGGCCTGGCATACATTGAGGTAGTTTTCCTGGCATCATCATGCCTTGCATCATACCCATGCCTTTATGCATCTCAGCCATGTGTTGTTGCATAAGCTTATTCTTCTCATTCATGTTTTCCATACGATGAATCTTATCCATGGTTTTTTGCATATTGCTCATGTGTTCATGCATCTTTTTCATATCCATCATAGGCATTCCAGCAGATTGCATCACATCCGACGATGATTTTTGGGAATCGTCATCTTTATGATGCTCCTCATCAGCAAAAACTGCTGTTGAAACCGCAATGATTAAAACGCTTACTCCGATTAACATTCTTGCTCTCATCTCATTTCTCCTTAAAGTTTGGCGAACTATACGCCCTCAAATAAATCTACTGCTTCAGCCTATTGATTCGATCAAATGGCATATCGCCTCACCGTCAGGCTCGCCATCCGGCATCGATTTCCATTTTTCCAACGCATCGTCCATACATCGTTGCAGTTCGTTTAGTTCAGCCAATCTGCGTCTGTTCTCATCAATACGTTTATGAATCAAGTTGCGCACTGCCGGACAGGGTGATCGCCCATCATCGCTATGATCAAAAATAGTTTGAATATCACTTAACGTGAAGCCAAGCCCTTTGGCTCGACGAATAAATAGCGTTTTTTTAACTTCAACATCACTGAATAGCTTATAGCCGTTATCTTGTCGATGTTTCGGATTTAATAAACCGATGCGAACATAATGGCGTATTGCATCTGGTGTTGTGTTTGTCATTTTTGACAACTGACTAACTGTTAACATGTTCTCCACCCATAACATAGTTAAGTCGTATATCCATCGCGGATAGGTCTCCGAGAGAAAACGTACGCCAAGCTCGTTCTTTAACGAAGCGCGAAAACAGGGAGACCTCAAAACACGGGAACGTCGGGAGTCATTCAAGTCTTCGCTACGCCACCTCGAAATGAGATGAGTGTACTGTTTCTGTGGAAACCTATCCGCGATGGGTGTAACTCCAAGTCATACTAAGTGTAAATCTTAGGTGCGGCACACAGGTCAACAACTTTTTTAAATTAAATTAGTCATCACGAACGACCATTTGATGTGCCACACCTTGTTCTAGAGAAATTGTATTTTTAACCGCCAAAGACATAGGGTCGAGCACCCAAATCTTTGCCTCTTTGCGACTGGAAACATAAAATTTGTTGTGATTTTTTATGTACGTCAGATGATAAGGCGCGGGTTTTAACTCAATCGATTGTCGCTCGCCACTCGAAAGATTAATCCGTGTAATCAGGCCTGATTTTTTACTGGCCACAAACAGCCAGCGACCATCATCGGAGACATCGATACCGTGAGGTTTGTCCCCCACTGGGTAAGTTTGTTTGATTGCACCACTGACAAGATCAATAGCCGACGCAGTTGCATCGCCTTTATTAGCGATGTAAAGCACACGATTATTGATGCCGAGCACCATATGTTCTGGATTTTTTCCCGCTTTGAGTTCGCGTACTATTTTCCAGCCATTGGTATCGATTTCGTTGATGGTATTTGCCCCGGCATTAGAGATATACAAACGATTTCCATCTTTTGAAAAAACTGCATAATTCGGCCATTGACCAGTTTCGATCTTCAAGACCATCGACATTAAATCAAGATCGACTATCGATATTCCACCACCTCCCGAATGAACAGCTACCGCAGTTTTACCATCAGGTGACACCGCAGTATGATGGGTAAGGTTATGTACTGCGACACGACGCATAACGTGTCCATGTTGTGGATGTACAATAGCAAGGTAACTTTCGCCCGTAGATTCTGCGCTGCTACCATCACTACCTGAGTGATGAGCAACATGTTCTTTCTCGCTGACTGCATTCGGTTTATCAGGGGTTACAGGTGTACTTTGTTCCAGTGGTTTCATACTTCCCGCAACCAAGTAATCACTATTTGCTGAACTGGATAGACCATGAGCATTTTCCAATTCGTCGATACGACCTACGATTTTGTCCGTTTCCAAATCGATGATCACGATGTCATTCGCGTTTCCCGTCGGGACATACATCTTCGCTCCCGCCACTGCCATGGGAGACAGCAATGAGAGCACAATAAAAATAAATCCAACTTTATTCATCTTCACGTTCTCCTTTTTCACGCTCTTTCTGATCTCCGGATTCCAGTGACTTATCGCCTCTGCTTCTGCGTGAACGTTTCTCCTGAGAAATACCGAACCGCCATATAAAAAATATCAGTAGAGAAAAAACTAACACCACTACTGCCCAGAATAGCCAGTGATAGCTATCAGACATTCCTGTTTCATGTATTGTGCTCATTACATCGTGTGGCATAAAACCTCCCATAGGCAATAATGAGTGTGACTGTTTTATTCTACTCGTTCCGAGAAATGTTTTATCATGGTCATACGCTTAGCCAGTATAGAATTTAAAGTAGTAAATAAATTAGTGGTCATGAGCATGACCGTCATCATTCATCGTTTCATCCATGCCGCTAAAATCCATATTCATCTCATCATGGTGAGCATCTCCACCATGATTGCTGTGATCCCCTTCTTTACCTATTGTAGAATTACTTCCATGGCCCTGACCTTCTCCGTGTGAATGGTTATGCCCGTCACCTTCGGCTTTTGGTAAAGACATGACTCCCAGACCGTAACGATAAACCACCTCACCGCCATGCCAGGCAGTCGACGCTAAAACACTACCCGCGATTACCATACAAACCACAAAACCAACTCCAAGGTTTTTGTTCTTACGCACCCAGGCAATAGACCATATAGCAAGTGATAAAAATAGTATGATGGTGACAATGGCCCAGTTACGATGGTCTGTCATTGCTAGATGAGAGGGTGTGTCATGAGCAACGGTGTTATAGGCATATAACCCAGTAAACCCCGTGATAATGGTGAAAGCTGCACCAAACCACAATGCCCAACGGGAGACAATTCGCCACTGCTCTTTCAGCGGCGACCTAACAAAAGGGGTCACAACAAAGAGCCCGACCGCCAGTGATAATAGTGCCACGGTAAAGTGGACGAAAATGGGATGTAGGTTAGGGATAATTTCTGGCATTACAGCGCTCCTTTAAGATTTGTTAAATTTCGATAATTCATTTCATCCCTCTATTTGCTCCCAGCTCCAGGCGGCGCACGATTCGGGATAAGTCCAGGCGGCGCTGCGAGGTTATCCAATTCGATCTCTTCGTGGTCATATGTCCAACCGCGACGGAAGCGTTCCAGCCAACTACCACCTAGCTGCACGCCAACCTCGAGTAACACGTTTTCAATCTGACTCTCTGTCACCTGCAACAAGTCATAAGTGATATGCACTTTGTCACCTTCGAACTCAACTTCCTTCACCCCCATCAGCTCTTCCAAATAGGGAATGAGTAGTTCAGCTCCTGCTTTTCCCAGCGGTTCAGCCAAACGCATTGTTCGCCGCTTAAGAATTTCGTTTCGGTCCTTCCCGGCTGCTTTGATCCGATAAAGGCTAGGACGAGCAACAAACATGTCCCGACATTGTTCGGAGCAGAAATGAAAATACATTTTGTGATGTTCCACCGACGAAATTTCTTCATTAGCGATCATTCCGCATACCGGACATATATCAGTAAGCTGGGTCATGACGTTCCTCCTTGTTGCTGTTTATTTGCAGAGACTTTCCCCATGTCAAACTGTGGAGCAATTGAACAAAAACCCTGAGAAAAGGCTGGAGAAGCCAGCTACCGTTTTGTAGAGCTGTGAGCACGTGTAAGAGAAGAATAGCAAGAGGTCTCTGTCCATCGGGTGACACGTGCATTACAATTTTGTAATGTAGGTGTCACCATGAGAGATAGTGCGGAGTGACAATAACGGACAAGCCACAAATTGATTCTGTTTTAACAGTAAGTCTCAATTCCGCTTTCCCGCCTTATTTACCTGGATAGTAGACGCCGCCTTTATGTTTTTTACCGTCAGCGGTTTTGAACAAGATCATCATCTGATGTTCACCTTCATGGCCAAGGTCATAACCCGCCATCAACCAATCACCCATTTTCATCGTCTTTTTGGTCTCCGATTTACCATTGGGATGCACCACTTTGGTATTCATGATGAGGTTGGTCAATGCCTTTCCATTTTTTTCAACTTTAATCATAAAATCATGGGTACCACCCATTTGTTTACCAGGTTTAGCTTTCATAACGTGAAAGCTAACATCATAACCGTTGATCTTCTTTTTCTTCAGAAACATTCCTCCCATCATGGAACCGTGATTATCATGCCCTGTATTAGATTCATTATGATTATCGTGGCCATGCGCATGATCTCCCGATGCATATGAAGACCCGGAAAATGCTAACAATCCAACTACCGAGACTGCGGAAAAATACTGTATGACTTTTTTCATTACTTAATCCTTAGAGAACTATGGGTTAAATTATAAATTACCGAGTATCAGTTTCGCCTAACCCATTTTGCGAAACCATCTCCTGGTCGATATGACCCTGCTTAATTCTTTCTTGAACTTGTAGAATCAAGCCATAGATCACTGGCAACACCAACAGGCAGAGAATCGTAACCGTAACCATACCACCCACCATTGGAGCAGCAATGCGTTGCATCACTTCAGAGCCTGTACCAGTGCCCCACATGATGGGCAGCAGACCTGAAATAATAGCAGTTGCCGTCATGGCGATGGGACGAACACGTTCTGATGTACCGTGATGTACAGCCGCCATAATTTCGGCCGCACTCAGGAGACCCTCTTTGTCATGGCGACGTTTAGTGATTTCCTGGTCAATAAAGGTAAGCACCAAAACACCGATCTCTGCTGCCACCCCAGCCAAAGCAATAAAGCCAACCACCACAGCAACCGAGAGGTTGAAACCTAACAAATATATCAACCAAATCCCACCGATCAAACCGAAAGGGATAGAGAGCATGACCACCAAAGGCGCAGTGATATTGCGAAAGTTGAAATAAAGCAGCAGAAAGATTACTAACAAGGTCGCAGGCACAACGATACGCAAACGCTCGGCGGCCCGCTCCATATACTCGAACTGACCGGACCATACGAGATCGTAGCCAGGTGGAATCTCAACTTGGTTAGCCACTACTTCTTTGGCTTGTGTCACATAACCACCAATATCCGAGGTTTTGATATCTACATAGATCCAAGCATTGGGGCGAGAGTTTTCACTCTTGATGCCCGGTGGACCGCGACGCAACACCAGATCTGCCACCAGTGACAGAGGAATTTGCGCACCGGTGGGTGTAGGGATCAATACCCGTTTCAGGCTATCAAGGTTATCGCGCAGCTCGCGCGGATAACGCAAGTTGACCGGATAACGTTCCAGGCCTTCAACAGTCTGGGTGATGTTCATGCCACCGATGGCGCTCTGGATTACATCCTGTACATCACCCGTAGTGAGGCCATAACGAGATGCTTCTTCGCGATGAATGTCAAAATCGAGGTAGTAGCCACCAGCAGCTTTGTCGGCAAAGGCAGAGAGTGTATCGGGTAGTTGTTTCAACGCTTGCTCGATATCATTACCCACTTTCTCCAACACATTCAAATCAGGCCCACTAACTTTGATCCCGATCGGCGTTTTAATACCCGTGGAGAGCATGTCGATACGGGTCTTGATCGGCATGGTCCAGGCGTTGGAGAGACCGGGAAATTTGATCGCCGCATCCATCTCGTCCATCAATTCTTTGACCGTTTTGTCTGGATCAGGCCATTCGTCTTTGGGTTTGAGTCGAATGGTGGTTTCCAGCATCGCCAGCGGCGCCGGATCGGTGGCGGTTTCGGCACGACCAACCTTACCAAAGACATGATGCACTTCTGGAAAAGTCTTGATGATCTTGTCAGTTTGTTGCAAAAGCTCCTTAGCCTTGGTGATAGACACACCTGGATACGTTGTCGGCATATAGAGAATGTCACCCTCATTCAACGGTGGCATAAACTCGCTACCTAATTTGCTGAGCGGATAATACGTAACAACCAAAAAAAGCAGCGCTAATCCCAACGTCACCCAACGCCACTGAATAGCGAGATTCAATGTCGGCATATGAATGAAATGGAGAAAACGATTCACGGGATTTTTCGCTTCAGGCGGAATCTTGCCACGAATAAAATAACCCATTAACACCGGCACCAAAGTAATCGCCAACAAGGCTGCCGCAGCCATGGCGTAGGTTTTAGTAAAGGCGAGTGGTGCGAAGAGTCGCCCTTCCTGTGCTTGTAAGGTAAACACTGGCAAAAAAGAGATAGTGATAATCAGTAGCGAGAAGAAGAGTGCGGGACCAACTTCTCGGGATGCCTCGGTGATGGCTTGCCATCTTTCTGGTGAAGTGAGTTCCCGGCCTTTTTCTTTAACCATTTGCTCCAGGTGTTTATGCGCGTTTTCGATCATCACAATCGCCCCATCCACCATCGCGCCGATGGCAATGGCGATACCGCCCAAGGACATGATATTGGCGTTGATCCCCTGCCACTTCATAATCGTAAAAGCGAGTAGGATGCCGATGGGCAAAGAAATAATTGCCACCAATGCCGAACGAGCATGCAGTAAAAACAGGATACAGATGATGCTAACAACGATGATCTCTTCGATCAATTTCTCTTTAAGGTTATTTACCGCGCGAGTGATGAGATCACCACGGTCATAGACCGGCACTATCTCAACCCCTTCAGGCAAACCGGGTTTTAACTCCTCCAGCTTGGCGCGCACCCGTTCAATGACCGCCATGGCATTTTCACCGTAGCGCATAATCACTACGCCCCCGGCTACTTCGCCTTCACCATTCAGTTCAGCCACACCACGACGCAGCTCTGGTCCCAAGTGAACATGAGCGACATCTTGCAAGCGAATTGGCGTACCGTTTTCATCAACACCAACAGGGATTACGTTTAAATCATCAATTGACTGGATGTAACCCAAGCCACGCACCATGTATTCGGTCTCGGCCATCTCTACAAGCTTGCCGCCGACATCATTGTTGGAGCGTTGGATGGCATGCTTCACTTTTGACAATGGAATGTTGTAGGCTAGCAGAGCACTTGGATCGACTTCCACCTGATACTGTTTGACATAACCGCCTACCGACGCTACTTCAGAAACTCCTTCAACAGTCTGCAAGGGATAACGCAGATACCAGTCTTGAATAGAACGCAACTCCGCCAGATCAGTATTACCACTCTTATCTACCAGGGCGTATTCATAGACCCAACCCACACCGGTAGCATCCGGCCCCAAGGAGGGTGATACTCCACCAGGCAATCGGGAACTAACATAGTTGAGATACTCCAGCACCCGCGAGCGTGCCCAATACATATCGGTACCGTCTTCAAAGATAATGTAGACAAAAGAGAAACCGAAGAATGAGTAACCCCGCACTACCTTGGCGCTGGGCACCGCTAACATCGCTGTTGTTAGTGGATAGGTAACTTGATCTTCAACCACTTGGGGTGCCTGGCCAGGGTATTCGGTGAAAACAATCACCTGAACATCCGACAGATCGGGGATCGCATCCAGCGGCGTATTCTTCATCGACCACAATCCTGCCGCCACGATAATTACGGTAGCAATGAGAATCAGAAAGCGATTGCGCAGGGAGCCATTAATGATACTAATAATCATGGTTGATCTTCCATCAAGGTATCGGTCGCTCCCGGCATCCTGCCTCCCTCGACACTCGCACTTCCCTGTGCGTCGTCCATGCTCATGTCATCCATTTCCATGTCCGACATATCTATATCAACAGTGTCACCATCAACTGCCATCGCCTTCATCATCTTCGCCGTGGCTTCGCGCAGCTTGGATTCCGAGTCAATGAGGAACTGGCTGGAGGTCACTACCTGTTCGCCGGCGTTAACACCAGATAAGATTTGAGTCATCCCTTCAGCACTCACACCCAACGTCACTTCTCGGGGTTCAAATTTGCCCGGTTCACGCACCACAAATATTTGCTCACGACTACCGGAACGCACAATCGCTTCGCTGGGAACCACCACGGCACTGGGCTGACGGTCGACGTAGAGTGTGACATTTGCAAACATGCCCGGTTTAAGCGAAAGATCGGAATTATCAAATTCCAAACGTACTTGCACTGTACGACTCTTGCGATTTAAGATTGGATGAATAAAGGTGATTTTGCCGTCATAAGTTCGCCCCGGCTCAGCCCGTACACGCATTTCTGCACGATCCCCTAACTTCAACCAGCTCATTTCATCCTCAAAAATATCCACATTGACCCATATTCGACTCAGGTCAGCAATGAGATAAAGCTCATCTTTGGGTGTGACATATTGCCCTTCCCGTGCGCCTATATGCATAACTCTGCCTTTAAAAGGCGAATGAATATGGAGTTGCTTCTTAATCTTGCGGCTTTGCTCTAGCTCTTTGATTTGGTGATTTGGCACATCGAACAACTGCAGACGTTCGCGTGCACTTTCGAGAATGCTCTTGGCGCTATTTTTCATCTGAGAAGTGCCGCTGTTGCCTACGGCTTCCCAGTTGTTTAACGCGATAAGATACTCTTGCTGCGCGGCCACCAAGTCGGGAGAATAAATGCCAAGCAGGATGGTGTCTTTACTGACTCGCTTGCCAGTTTCATCAACCATTAACTGTTCAATCCAACCGGAAGTTTTGGGATGCAACCGAGCCAGTCGCTCTTCGTTGAAATCAATTCTTCCCAAAGCATCCAGAGTCCGTGATAAATCTTGGGTTTCTGAAATCGCTGTACGTACACCAATATTTTGTACGGTGACCGGATCAATCGTGACCGTACCAGTGGGTTCATCTCCCTCAGCGCCATCGGCGTAAACGGGTATGTAGTCCATGCCCATATCATCCTGCATAAACGCCGGCGATGTTATAGCGGGGTTCATGGGATTGCGCCAAAAAAGCACCTCTTTTTCTTTGGGCTTCTCTTCATCAGCATAGACCGGGATGTAATCCATGCCCATGTCATCCTGCATAAACACCGGTGAGGTTATGGCGGGATTCATGGGATTGCGCCATAACAAAACCTTGCGTTCGCCTGATTGACTCTGCATTGAATCCATTTGCTCTGAAATAGTTAAACTAGAGAGAAAATAACCTCCGCTAAAACCAATACCTAACGCAGCAATCACCGCGATAGCAACACCGCTTTTACTCATAAACATTCTCCTCACCAACAGCAGCAATCAATCGAGCCAAAGCCTGATTTGCACTACTTAATGCCTTCCAATATTGGGTTTCATAGTTATAAAGTGTGGTCTGACTACGAATCAGACTGAGAAAATCGACCTTACCGACTTGATAACCCGCTAACATGGCCTCCACGGTTTGGCGAGCCTGGGGAATGATTTCCTGTTTAAATAACTGGGCCTGCTCGCCAGTACGGCGATAATCGATAATAGCCTGCTGCACTTGCAATGACACTTGATTGCGTTGATCATGTAACCGGTATTTTTGCTGTATCCACTCCGCGTTACGCTGATCAATGGCACGCTCCTGTTTACTTCCCGCGTAGAGAGGAAGATTCATACTAAACATGATGGAACCGAAGTCGGCACGGCTACTGCCATCAGGGTTATTGCCATTACGCAGGCCATACACAGCACCCACTTTAAAATCAGGTGCATAATCCTTTTTCGCCAAATCAACACGGCTGCGTGCGGCGCCCATGCGTTCGCTCTGCGCTGTTAGGCTTGGGTGTTCGGCTCCTGCTTGCTTCTGCAGCGTTTCCGCGTTCATAAGGGTAAGTAATTCTTCATTGACAGAACCTGGAAGCTGGATAGAGTTAGTTGAGGGGTGATCCATTAATACATTCAACCGTACTACCTCATTTTCCCGTAGTTTTTGAACACGAATAGCGCTGTCGTTCAGCTTGGACAGCTCCAATTGTGCGAGCAGAATGTCCTGTTGCAGGCCCTGGCCAACCTTATATCGTGTCTCGGCGGCGTTGACGAACTGCTTCAGCAGGATCTGATTACGAGCAATAACCTCCAACGCTCGATCGAGATAGAACAGATTCCACCACACGGTTTTCACATCGCGCACCAGCTGCAGTTGTTTCTCTTTCAAATCTAACTCAACAGCCTTAGCCTCCTGGCTTGCCGCCTGGGAACGCAAGGCCAGCTTACCGGGATAGGGTAGTGCCTGTGTCACACCTACTTGAAACTGCGTCATACCTTCTTGGGTAAAAGAAAAGCTATCCAGTGGTACATTGACGATATTGATCGACAAACTTGGATCAGGCAGTGCGCCTACTTGATTTGAGATCTCAGCCAGTGCCGTAGCCCGTGCTTCGATAGCTGCGAGGTTAGGATTTGTACTCAAGGCTTCGTTAATTGCCTTATCCAAAGCCAATGCCTCCTTTGCCTGGGCAATGCTCACCCCCCAAGTTAGGGTGATGACCGCCAATAGGCATAAAAGTAGGTTCGATCGGTGTCGAGATAGATAATGCAAATGAATGACTCCTCCGGCATCTTTAATGTATAAGAATAAAAGATGGACACTGTCGTTAAGGTGACACCTGCATTACAATTCTGTAATGTTGCAGTCATACTCATGACAGATGGTATGGACTAACCTTATTTACTTATGAAAATTTTAATTGTCGAAGACGAGATCAAAACCGGCGAATATCTCAAGCAGGGATTGAGCGAAGCTGGCTTTGTTGTAGATCTAACGCATAATGGGCTGGACGGTCATCACCTGGCAATGACAGAAAATTATGACCTGCTCATTCTTGATGTAATGTTGCCTGATGTGGACGGCTGGCGTATTTTGCAATCGTTGCGAGAGACGAGTAACAAAGTACCAGTACTATTTCTTACTGCCCGCGACAGTGTCGATGATCGAGTGAAGGGACTAGAGCTCGGGGCAGACGATTACCTTGTTAAACCCTTTGCTTTTGCAGAGCTGCTAGCACGTGTTCGAACCCTCCTACGTCGTGGCGTAAATCCTAGCACTGAATTAAAGCTGACAATTGCTGATCTGGAGTTGGATTTACCTCGCCATCGTGTTAAGCGAGGCGGCCAACGTATTCATTTGACCGCTAAAGAGTTCGCGCTACTGGAACTGTTGGTTCGCCGTCAGGGTGAAGTTTTGCCCCGCTCGCTAATCGCATCACAGGTCTGGGATATGAATTTCGACAGTGATACCAATGTTATTGATGTCGCCATCCGTCGCCTTCGGGCTAAAGTTGATGATGATTTTGATATCAAATTGATTCACACCTTACGTGGCATGGGCTATATGATAGATAATCCAGACAACGATTCATAGATGAAACAGCCGACGTCTATAACATTACGACTCACTTTTTTGTTTAGTGCCTCTGCTACCATAGTATTTCTGGCTTTCGGCTGGATTATCGGTCAGTCCATCGAAGAGCATTTCAGCGCGGAAGATAACAAGGAACTCAGGGTAATCGCCAAGGTAGTGGAACAATCGCTCTCTATGCTTCAAAGTAAAAATGACGTTGCACACATTAACCAGCGTTTTGATGATCTTTTGGTAGGACATCACGGCGCTTTGCTACATGTCAGTGATGCTTCAGGAAAATTGTTGTACCACAGTTCCAAAGTGGATTTTTCATTGATGCCGATCCCCTCGGAAAGCCAACTTACTAAACCTATCATACAGCAATGGAACAATAACAAACACAACTACCGAGTCCTAACCCAAAAGGTTTCAGGAAAAAACAGTAATTCCTATACAGTGATCACTGCCGTTGCTACTGACTTTCATCTTCATTTTCTTAACGAATTCCGCTTAACTCTCTGGCTCATGGTCATCAGTGGCATTGTGGTTATGGGACTCATGGGCTGGATTGCGGTGCGGCACGGTCATCGACCGCTACATCATATGGTTGAACAGATCAGTAGCATCAGCGCCAACGATTTAAATACCCGCCTCGATCCAAACACTATCCCGGCAGAGTTCACCGAACTGGCGTTATCATTTAACGAACTTCTGGAACGCATGGAGGAAGCTTTCATCCAACTTTCCAATTTCTCCAGCGATATCGCCCATGAACTTCGCACTCCTGTCACAAACCTGATGACCCAAACTCAAGTCGCCCTTTCTCAGGCACGAAGTGCAAAAGAATATCAAGAAACTCTCTATTCCAATATGGAAGAGTTCGACCGTATGGCACAAATGGTCGGCGATATGCTATTTTTAGCGAAATCTGATAACGGACTAACTTCACCCAATATAACGGATGTAGATCTCGAAAAAGAATTCCGTAACTTATTTGATTACTACGAAGCTTGGGCAGAAGAGTGCCAAGTCTTATTAGCATTTGAAGGCAATGCCCACGTCAAGGGAGACAGTTTAATGCTGCGGCGCGCCCTCAGCAATTTGCTCTCGAATGCAATCCGTCATACTCCAGAAGGTAACACCATAAATATTCAATTACGTCATTCTGGTGATGAAGTGTTTATTATTATACAAAATCCCGGAACGCCTATTCCCTCAGAACATCTACCCAGACTATTTGATCGTTTCTATCGCGTTGACCCATCACGTCAACGCAACAACGAAGGCGCAGGTTTGGGTTTGGCCATCGTCAAATCTATCATAGAAGCCCATGGCGGAAAAATTGTTGCCACTTCCAACGAATCATGCACACAGTTCCACATCAGCCTGCCTGCTTCGACTGAGCACAATGACTAAGTAATAAAGATTAAATCTACTTGGCTAGGGCTTGTTGATGTGTTCGTGACGATAAGATGAAAAAACCGCCAGTAGTTCGGGAGTCAATTCGAAACCGCTCCTATCTAAATTATTCAGCACCTTTATCATATTGTTTACATTATGAAGAATAATCATGTTTGCCACCAAATGAGCATACTTAATCATTTTACTTTGCTCATGGCGACGATTTTCTTGGATCTCACCATTGTTGTGAAAGAAAACCCATTTAACAAAATTATTAAATCCTTCACTTTTACAGGTTGCTGCTTGAATCGATTCTCGAAAGGCATAATAAAGTTCATTTTTAACCCCGTTTGTTCCGAGTCTTCTTAATATTGTGAAAGCAGTTACTTTCCCTTTTGAATTGACATAGCAATACGTACCATTTCTGGGTAATGTTTTTTTATTCGATCATAGTTAATCCAGGGCAATCGCATATAAACGATGCTGAATCGCGCATTTTACTCGCACGTTCACAGTAAATAGTTCGATTTAATCGAAAATGATTATTTTTATCTGAATTTTTGAAAGTATATTGCCTGTTTGATGGTCCCATTTCCGAAAGTCAAATCGAAAACCAAGAAATCAACACTTAGTTGATTGCCAAACAAACAAATTTATATGCGATTGCCCTGATAGTTAATCCCTTCGTAAAATAATTCCTCAATATGTTAGTATTTATATCGACGATCAAGCTTGAAAAATAAAATTCCAACGGACGTTTGCTATCGGTGAGATATCGACAAAGGGAGACTAAATCGTTTTTATCAATGAGTTTAAAAACTTCAAATTTCACATCAGAAAATAGGGTACTATCGCTGATTGAATCGTCGATGAAAAAGTAAAGCAAATCAGATGTTTTCTCAACATCTTCTTCTGCCTTCTTCTACTCATTAAACTCAGCTTCTTTGACGTATCATCTACCGTCTTCTTTGAGTTTTCGGGAATGATAAAAAAATCCATCAGCCAGATGTTCATTCAGTTTCAGGTAGCGTGTTTTGAGAAACACAGGAGATAAAGATAAGCGGTTAGTTTGTCGAAGCGTTTCAGCTTTGCTACCGTATATAGTAGCTCACTAACGAGCCGTAATAGGCGATATTGTTTTGTGATATGTTCAGTGAGTTGATTACTAGATCGATGTGACACATATTAGGTTTTAATAGATTAAAGACGCTGATTTCTTTCGGAGTAAAATTCTTGGCTGATTGGCGTATATCTCGAATAGTTATTTGACTACCTGTTTTTAAGCAGATTGCTCATGAATATGAGAAGCGAATCCGGCACTTGCGATTTAATGACGGAATTGATTCTTAGTTTTTCTTTATTTATGGCAGAAATAATTGTAGGCTGTAGAAAATAATACTTTGGTATTGCCGTATTTTGGCTGACCAAGTAATCAATACATTCGTCAAAAATATAGCGTGCATCAAAGTTTACAAGTGCGATTGATTGCGCTTTTTCTTCTAAACGCTTCCGAATTTCATCAGAGAATATTTGGTAGTTTGTTAATGTAAAAATACGTTGATATAAGCGAGACTTTTGTGAACGACTAAGATTGCGTTGTTTTAGTTTTTTCTCGGGAAAGTAAACCTGCTTAATCGAATTGAAATCCTCTTTTATTTGTAAAAATCCAAACTCAAGAATGATGGGCTTGAATTTGAAATAGCCCAGCAAAAGTACAAAATAGATTTGACTGTGCTTACCATTAAGCGAATGGAAAACGTTGAGTTCCACATCGTTCAATGTAAAATATAGTCGTCTTTGTTCTGAACTGAGTACTGGTGGATTATATAAATCGGAAATCTCCGAATCGAGTAAAGTAGACTTACGCTTATTGTTATGCGACATATTGACTTCCAAAACGGCCAACAATAGCTTGTTTTGATCAAATATTAGACTGCGATTGCTAAATTTGAAAACCAATGCACCGCTGCAGGCCCTATACTACGTGGGTTACAGCGGCGCGTGCGACAGGTTGCGGATATGTCCCTGGTACCCTATGATACCGAAATTTTCCGTCAAGAGAGCCACACATCAACAACGACCGCTTCAGCGACGCTTCTGCCGCTCAGATATTTTTCTTCACTGCTGATTAATAGACAAAGCAGTCATTGATATAATTAAGCCTTGTAACTAATTTCGGGCAAAGTAAAAACACACTAGTGTTTTTTACTTTGCCTCCCTCAAAATGAATTAATATTTATAAAAGGCTATTCCTAAATACTCTCAATCCCCCTTCTGTTACTCTGCAAGATATTTATCGTTATTGGAGATCAGATATTCAAATGCCGACAAAGAGGCTTTTGCGCCTTCTCCCATGGCTACCACAATTTGCTTGTATGGTACTGTGGTTACATCGCCACATGCATAGATACCAGGTTCACTGGTTTTGCATTTTTCATCCACCACAATTTCACCATGGGGCGATATTTCCACCAAATTATCGAGAAAATTGCTATTGGGGACTAGACCAATTTGGATAAATACACCTGATAGCGGTAATTCATCTATTTCTGCGTTGTTGCGATCAATATATTCAATTGCAGTGACTTTTCCTGACTCCGCTTTGATTGACTTGGTGGCAACATTTTTATAGATGATAATGTTGTCCCTTTTTTTAGCTTGTTCAATCAAAACTTTATCGGCTTTAAGCTCTGCGTTAAACTCAAATACGCTAACTGACTTCACAATGCCTGAAAGATCCAATGCCGCTTCAACGCCCGAATTTCCGCCACCAATCACTGCCACATCTTTTCCTTTAAAGAATGGGCCATCGCAGTGAGGACAATAAGCAACGCCATTGCCGATATTCTCTTTTTCGCCAGGAACGCCTAACTCACGCCATTTGGCACCGGTGGCGATGATCAAGGTCTTGGTTTTAATCACCTCCCCTGACGATAATATAATGGTTTTGATAGCCCCCTGTTCTACTTTCTCTACTTTAAGATGTTCCTTGAGCGTAATATCATACTCATTCACGTGTGCTTGTAACGCGCCGGAAAGTTCAGGTCCTGTCGTTTTTGGCACTGAGATTAGATTTTCGATACCCATGGTATCTTTAACTTGGCCGCCGATACGATCCGCGATAAGAGTCACATTCAAGCCTTTGCGTGCACTATAAATTGCTGCACTAACGCCTGCCGGCCCACCACCGATGACAACAACATCTTGAAGCGGTAACTGCTCATGCTTGGCTGTCTGTGTAATCGCGGGATAGCGTTCAATTAATTTATCAATGAGTTCTGCAGCGGTTACTTTGCCGTTAGCAAACAGCTCCCCATTAAGATAAACACTGGGGACACCTTGGATATCTCTCTCTTCAACGATATTTTTAAATAAACCGCCATCTATCATTTCACTGCTGATGTTTGGATTAAGCAATGCAAACTGATTTAGGGCTTGAACCACGTCTGGACAGTTGTGGCAGCTAAGGCTGATAAAAACTTCAAAGTTGAGTGCTTCATTGATGTTGGCGACCATGTTTTTTAAACTATCGTCTAGTTTTATTCCACTGCCAGCTGCTTGCAATGTCGCCAACACTAAAGAGTTAAACTCGTGGCCTGAAGGAATACCAGAAAAACGTACTCCTCTATCTTCGCCATCTGCTTCAAGGGAAAAGCTAATTGGGCTGCGTAAGCCATTCACAGCGTCACGTTCTTCTAACGTCAGTTTGTCGTTGACTGAAACGAAATCACTAAGAAACTGCTTTAACTCTTCGCGTTTTGTATGCTCACCTTTTTGCAAAACCAAGGTTACACGCTTTTGCATATTTGCAGTATAACCTTTGAGTGCTTGTAAAATATCTTTGGATAACATAGCTTGCCCTTTTTAATGCTTTTTGGTTTATGTGGGCCAACAACTTGTCAGCCCACTATCGTTCTACTTAAATTTTGCCGACTAGATCTAATGAAGGTGCCAATGTCTCTTCACCCTCTTTCCACGCTGCCGGACAAACTTCACCGGGATGTTGAGCCACATATTGTGCGGCTTTGACCTTGCGTAGCAGATCTTCTGCATCACGGCCAATGCCTTCAGCGGTGATTTCCATCGCTTGAATAACGCCGTCAGGATCAACCACGAAAGTACCGCGATCTGCCAACCCCTGCCCTTCTCGCATTACTTCAAAGTTGCGGGTAATATCTCCAGTGGGATCACCAATCATGGTGTACTTGATTTTGCCAATGGTCTCTGATGAATCGTGCCAGGCTTTATGGGTAAAGTGAGTGTCGGTGGATACGGCATAAATCTCTACGCCACGTTTTTGGAACTCTTCGTAGTGATCCGCGATATCTCCCAGCTCAGTCGGGCAGACAAAGGTGAAGTCTGCAGGATAGAAAAAGAACACAGACCATTTTCCTTGTATGTCTTGATCAGATACCTCAATAAAATCTCCGTCTTTATACGCTGTCGCTTGGAAAGGTTTGATTTGAGTATTAATAAGTGCCATTTAGGGCCTCCTTGTTGAGTTTAAAGTAGATAAAACTTAGCTTTCATAGTCACTATAGAGTGCGACGATTGTTCTGTAAATTTGAATATATTTAACATTACATTCTATTTTTTAGAATATAAGGGTTCGGTATGCTGTGTTTTCAGCGATTGCATTAGTACGCTAAATTCCAGACCTTGGTGTCGAGCAACTGTCTATATCTGGATGACGGTGAGGAAAAGGTAATATTCAGTGAGGAAAAAAAAGTGGCGTTCCAGTCAAACTGGAACGCCACATAACCGTGAAGTAGAAACGGCTTATTTCTAAAGATCAAATCGATCTAAGGTCATTACCTTCGTCCAAGCAGCCACAAAATCGTTGATAAACTTTTCACGCCCATCGTTAGCGGCATAAACTTCAGCGACAGCTCGCAATTCAGAGTTCGATCCAAAGATCAAATCAACCGGCGTCGCTGTCCACTTGATTTTACCCGACTGGCGATCACGACCTTCATAAACACCCTCAGTGGCAGACTTTTTCCATTTGGTGGACATGTCCAACAAGTTAACAAAAAAGTCGTTACTTAAAATGCCTGTCCGATCAGTTAATACACCGTGTGTTGAGCCGCCACTGTTTGCGTTTAACGATCTCATGCCACCAAGCAGCACAGTCATCTCCGGCGTCGTTAACCTTAACAGATCGGCTTTTTCGACTAACATCTCCGCAGGTGTTCCGTAGCTAGGGCTGTAGAAATTTCGGAATGCATCCGCCGTAGGTTCTAATACCGCAAATGATTTCACGTCTGTTTGTGCTTGTGTCGCATCCATACGACCAGGTGTGAATGGAACAGAAATATCAAAGCCACCTTGTTTCGCAGATTTTTCAATGGCTGCAGCGCCGCCAATGACGATCACATCTGCCAACGAGACTTTTTTTCCAGCTCTCAGCGATTTGTTAAACGACTTCTGTATGCTCTTTAGTTTTTTCAGCACTTTTGATAGTTCTGCGGGATTATTCACTTCCCAATCTTTCTGGGGTGCTAATTGAACGCGTGAACCATTTGCCCCGCCACGCATGTCAGAATCACGGAAACTCGATGCTGACGCCCAAGCCGTTCTGACCAGCTCGGAGACCGTTAAACCAGAGTCAAGAATTTTGGCTTTAAGTTTAGCCGTATCACCTTCATCAATCAGCTTGTGGTTGACTTCAGGAATCGGATCCTGCCAGACGTACACTTCACTAGGCACTTCGGTTCCTACATAGCGTGAGCGAGGACCAAGATCACGATGTGTTAACTTAAACCAGGCACGGGCAAAAGCTTTGTCAAACTCGTCAGGATTATCCAGAAAACGTTTTGATATTTTGCGAAACCCCGGATCTTTTTTCAACGCCATATCGGTAGTAAACATGATAGGAGCGGAAGTTTTACCAGGGACATGTGCATCGGGAACCATGTTTGATGTGCTTTCATCGGTAGGAATCCACTGCGTAGCACCCGCAGGGCTTTTTGCTTTCTTCCAGTCAAAACGGAATAGATTATCCAGATAGAGAATAGACCAGGTTGTTGGGGTTTGTGTCCAGGCACCTTCCAGTCCACTCGTCATTGTATCTTCCGCATTTCCTTTTCCGCATTTGTTCTTCCAGCCGAAACCTTGTTCTTCGATTACCTCAGCTGCCGGCTCTGGACCTACACACTTTCCTGATTTAGCGCCATGTGCTTTACCTAGGGTATGACCACCTGCAACCAAAGCGACAATCTCTTCATCATTCATCGCCATTCGCCCGAAAGACAAACGCATGTCTTCAGCTGCTGAAAGTGGATCATGATTAGCATTTGGACCTTCGGGGTTAACATAGATCAATCCCATTTGTACCGCAGCTAACGGCTTTTCCAGCTTTCCATCTTTATAACGCTCGGCATTATCTAACCATTTGGTTTCATTCCCCCAATAGATTTCATCCGCTTCCCAGTCGTCGATACGTCCACCTGCAAACCCCGACGTTTTAAACCCCATAGACTCTAGTGAAACATTTCCCGCGAGAATAATCAGATCTCCCCATGAAACGCTTCGACCATATTTTTGCTTAATAGGCCAGAGTAACCGCTTCGCTTTATCTAAGTTGGCATTATCTGGCCAACTGTTTTGCGGATCATAGCGAATCTGACCTCCATCTGAACCACCGCGACCATCGTATATGCGATAAGTCCCTGCGCTATGCCAAGCCAAACGGATCATTAACCCACCATAGTGTCCCCAGTCTGCTGGCCACCAATCTTGCGAAGTGGTTAAGACTTCCTCGATATCTACTTTCAACGCTTTCATATCAACGTTAGAAAACGCCTTTGCGTAGTCAAAATCACCATAGGGATTAGAAGCAGCATCATGTGCACGCAGTTGATCGAGATTCAGTTTGTCTGGCCACCAAAATTGATTGGACTGTGCCATACTGCCCGCCATTGTCATGCCACTTACTGATAGTAATGAGAAAGACATAACCAAAGCGGTCAGCATTGGCTTACTTGTATTAAACATAATTAAACTCCTTTATATGGGTTTATTACCGTTATCGCTCAGAGCTATCCTGCTCGAAACAATAAAATTGTAGACAACACTACGTCGTTTTACCTAACTAATTATTGGTACTTTTAGCTGCAAAATAAAATTGATTAACTAGAAGATAGTGTTCTATTATTTAGAATGTTAAAAACGGAGTTTTAATTCCAATGATCTCGATTAAACAACTCTCTTATGCGCTTGCCGTTGCAAAAACGCTGCATTTCAAAAAAGCTGCCGAAGCATGTCACGTCAGCCAGTCTGCGCTAAGCACCGCATTAACGGAGTTAGAAAAACAGCTCGGGATACAAATTTTTGAAAGAGACAATAAAAAAGTGCTTGTTACTCCCATTGGAGAAGAGGTATTAAAACGAGCGAGCAGTATCTACTTGCAGGTAGAAGAACTGCAACACTTAGCAGAAGCCCAGAGCCAGCCGCTATCGTTTCCCATTTCTGTTGGCATTATCCCTACAATAGCCCCTTTTTTATTACCGAAAATTCTGCCAAAAATGGCGGAACAATACCCCAATGCAAAACTAAATGTTATTGAAGAGCAATCGCGCGTGCTTGTTGAAATGGTAAGAGGTGGCGAAATTGACACGGCTATCCTTGCGCTACCGTATCCCTGTGTAGGCTTGTTAAGCTTTGAATTTTGGCAGGAAGATTTTTATTGGGTCGCGCTAAAAAATACAAAACACGCCAAACAAAAAGAGATCACGAATAATGAACTGAATCACCAAAATCTTATGCTGTTAAAAGAGGGGCATTGTCTGAAGGATCATATTGTAGATGCTTGTCAAATTTCCGAACAAGTCGCAAACCATGGTTATGGTGCGACCAGTTTAAACACATTGATACAAATGGTAGTAGGCAATCTAGGTACGACGTTGATTCCAGAGATGGCACGGGATCAGCTAATCTCACAAAATGGCAAACTGTCAGCGGTACATCTAAACGAACCTGGACCACATCGCCGTATTGCCTTTATTATCCGCCCAAACTATTCAAGAATGGCAAGCATTGAGGCTTTTACTGATATTTGTAAACAGGCGTTAGGCAAGAAACCATAACCCTATTCCACGATAAAAATATGAGCCCGGTTTAATAGGATGTTAGTCTTTAGGTGTAGGTTGTCAAGTAATGTGTTTCAGGCCACATATAGTTAACATTCATTAACCTCGCATTAGGAACAGATACTCTCCTCTCCACTGCTGAGATCAATACAGGATGGGCTAACCAGGCAGAGCTACCGACAATTAAGCTAGATCAAACCTTTTCCTTAACCTATATTGATGTAATTCAAACGGATGGTGGCTCCACCTACGAAGCCGATTATGGTGTGGCAAATAACATTATTGGTGAATACATTGATGTTACACAGAGAGTAGAAAACTCTTCTATATTATCGAATGCACCGACGACAGGTATTGATATTCAAATGGCGGTCTACCGACGAGCATCTGGTACTCGAGTGCCAAACGCAGGATCGATAGTTTTACCAGGCGCCACTGGAATGATGGGAGGGGGAACTGGAGGTGGAGGAATGGGCGGTGGTGGTATGGGAGGCGGAACTGGACAAGATGTTATCTTCTCATACCAACTATTTGACAATCTTACTGACGCACTAAACCCACTCTCGACACTCTCATTAACTACTTTTGATCCGTTTGACTGGGACCCAGTTTTTGGGGAAAAACCTGTTTTTCAGTAACGTAAAGTTTAGTTGATCTAAATAAATCAGTTGGGTATTAGAAAATATTAGCAACGGTAATCATGAACAACAGCAAACATTACTGCAACAGATTCTTGTAATCCTAACGAATCCTGTCGCCAGAAACGGTATTTGGTAAACAGTTGGATATCAGTCAAGCCATTTGATGACTCTGAACCCTCTTTTTTATAGGCATAAGGTAATTCAACACCCGCTGCCCAATCGCCGGTAACGCCATACACCAATTCCAAACCAACTTCAGATTCTTTTTCTTCGCTAGCTTTTTCCTGATGGGTTTCAAGAGCGACTTCAGTCCCGCCTTTAAAGAGTACATGTGGGCCTATGCCGAAAATAGGATCGTGTGCCATGGCGGATTGACTGATTGTTGCCAGCAGCAAACTTGCCGTTATACTGATGAGATTTGTCCGATTCATAAAACACCTGATTTGATATTGAACAATGATTAGTAGCAAGTTTAAGGGTTGGAGTGGACTCCAGGTCAATTATTTTTTAAAAAAATGTAAAACGCGACTGTTTAAACGCTTTGAGAGGGTATTTTGTGACAAATTATGTCTGGTTTTTTATCGCCGCAGTATTTGAAATTGCCGGTTGTTATACTTTTTGGATGTGGCTTAGGCAGGATAAAAGTCTACTTTGGCTAATTCCAGGTTTAATTGGTCTCGCGTTGTTTGCGTTTGTACTAACCAAGGTCGAAACAGAATTCGCGGGAAGAGCATATGCGGCTTACGGTGGAATTTATATTGTTTCATCACTGGTTTGGCTGGCGTATATGGAAAATGCACGAATGGCATTATCGGATTATATCGGTGCGGCATTCTGTTTAGTCGGTGCGACAATAATCTTGTTTGGTCCAAAACTGATTAATCAAATTTAAGATGAAATTCAAACTTTCGATTGATTCACGACAGTGTATATCGGCCTGGGGATTTTAGGTAAGTTGATGCTTAGCTTTACGAAACCCGACAAAAAAACGGTAAGAGACTTGTTGGACATCACTACGTACAACCCCAATCTACAAAACAACACAGAAATTAGCGCAAATTCACACAAGATTCACTCTCAAAATAACTTTAAATTATCTGTAATTACAAAAAGTTAGATACGTTTAAAAATACTTAGCAAATAAACTTGACTCCGTATTATGGTACGGAGTGTATGCTTATATTATTAAGTGATAAAGAGAATAATTCTATGAATGATCCAGAGCAAATATCTCCCTTAAATGTAGATGATAAGCTTGCTAGCACCGCAGAAAAAACCTCACAAAGCGTCTCTAAAGGATCACTAATAGCCACTATTCTTGCTGGCGTAATAGCTTCCGCCTGTTGTATTGGCCCATTTGTGTTATTAACGCTGGGTGTAAGCGGTAGTTGGATTAGTAATTTCAGTGCACTGGAACCTTTACGCCCGGTTTTTATCGGTATCACGGTTATTTTTTTAGGGATCACTTACCGAAAGTTATATCTCCTACCTCAAAGTTGTAATGTCGATTCCCCCTGTACAAGTCCTTCTTATCTACATAAACAACGTATTATTTTTTGGCTGGTGACAATTGCTGTAGTTGCGATTGTCACTTTTCCTTGGTATGGCCCACTGTTGTTGGATGATTAACGATTAAAAAAAGAGTTTTAGAAGGAAGGTAACAGTTATGCATAGACTATTAGTTTCAATTTTTTTTATCAGTTTAGTGGTTTTCTCTACGTTAATGATAAGTTCTTCTACCGTACTTGCGGCAGATAGTCATTTGAAAACAGTGGTGCTTGAAGTGGACGACATGACATGCAATATGTGTCCGATTACTGTGAAAAGAGCTTTGAGAAAAGTCGATGGCGTGGAAAAAGTTAGCGCTAAATATGAAGGCCAAGGCGAAGGTTGGGCAAAAGTCACTTATGATCCCCGTAAAGTTGATGTCGACAACTTGATTGCTTCGACGAATAACGCGGGATATCCATCTCGTTTAAAAAAACAATGATAAGGAGCTTTGCCATGACACAAGCGCCGAGGCAAATAACACTCAATATAAACGGCATGACCTGTGACCATTGTGCAAAATCGACGGAAGATGCGCTTAACGCACTACCCGGTGTTAATGCAACCGTTTCATTTGAAAAAAAACAGGCCAATGTTCAATTGGATGGGCAAAGTGATTTCAATCAATTATTGGACACTGTGAAGTCTGCGGGTTTTAACGCAAGTTTTCAAAATAAACCCGACGATGTTACCAAAACAACCAGTGAAGGTAATGATGGATTACATGTGGTTATTGTTGGTAGTGGGTCAGGTGCTTTTGCGGCAGCAATTAAGGCGGTTGAAAATGGCGCGCAGGTAACCGTTATTGAAGGCGGAGAAGTGATTGGCGGCACTTGTGTCAACATCGGCTGTGTGCCATCCAAAATAATGATTCGTGGGGCGCATATCGCATACCTACAAGGTCATCATTCTGTTGCCGGTTTACCTTTGAATACACCAGCAATCGATCGACAGGCAATGGTTCAACAGCAACAGGAATGGGTGAGTAATCTGCGTTATGCCAAATATGAAAGTATTTTAGAAGACAACTCCAGTATTAACCTGGTTCGCGGCATGGCAAGGTTTAAAAATGCCAATACGTTAATCGTTAAAAAAGCTGATGGCAGTGAAAGAGAGATTCATGCAGATCGTATATTACTGGCGGTTGGTGCAAGTTCAGCGATACCTGATATTTCCGGGCTTTCTGAAACACCATACTGGACATCTACCGAAGCCCTGGTTGCAGAAGAAATACCCAAACATTTATTGGTATTGGGCAGTTCGGTGATTGCTCTGGAATTGGCTCAAGCATTTCGACACCTGGGGGCCGAAGTCACTATCATCGCACGAAGTACTTTACTATCAAAAGAAGACTCTGAAATAGGTGAAAGTCTCAAACAGGTTTTTGAAGATGAAAGTATTAAGGTGTTGACCAATAGCTCACCTGAAGCGATATCCCACAACGGTAGTACATTTGTCGTCAGCTTGAAAGATAAAGAATTACACGGTGATCAATTATTGGTGGCCACTGGTCGTCAAGCAAATACTGCTACTTTAGATTTAGATAAAGTTGGTGTAGAAACTGACAGACAAGGTCGAATTGTTATCGATGATCACATGCGTTCTTCTGCTGAAAACATTTATGCCGCCGGTGATTGTACAACACAACCACGATATGTTTATGTCGCTGCAGCAGCGGGCACTCGCGCGGCGCGTAATATGACGGGTGATGATGTGGTGATTGATTTATCTGTTATGCCTGCTGTTGTTTTTACTACACCACAAGTGAGCACTGTGGGTTTAACGGAACAACATGCCAAACAACAGGGGCTAGATGTAGAAAGCCGTCGTTTAGATATTGAAAACGTACCAAGAGCTTTGGCAAACTTTGACACACGTGGTTTTATCAAGCTGGTTGCCGAAAGAGATTCAGGCCGTATTGTTGGCTGCCAAATTCTGGCCGCCGATGCCGGTGAAATTATTCAAACCGCTGCTTTGGCGATTCGAAACAATATGACGATTGATGATATAGCAAATCAATTGTTTCCTTATCTTACAATGGTTGAAGGTTTGAAACTCTGTGCTCAAACTTTTAGCAAGGACGTTAAACAACTGTCTTGTTGTGCAGGGTAAGCTCATGAGCGCTTACATGATTTCAAAGCTGGCCGATGATGTAGGTGTCGGTACACATACCGAGTATCCTTTAATAATATCGGCCCTAAGTTTTTCAAACCTATTACACAGTCTATTAAAGGATCTAGATATGAAACAATTAGCGGGTTCATTTGGTTCTCTCGTTGCTGGGGCATGTTGCTTGGGACTACCTCCATTAATTGCCATGCTAACAGGTATAGGAATGGGGTTTATTTTACATGATGCCATACTCATTCCTCTCTTAATTTTGATGTTAAGTTTTACGGTGTGGAGTTTAAATTCATCAAAAAACCAACACGGACAAACAGGGCCGTTTAGTACAGGAGTTGTCAGCAGTATTTTGGCATTTGCGGGCCTTTGGGTATTCGCACCGATATCATGGCTCGGATTTGCAGGATTAATTGGTGCATCTATCTGGGATATTGTAGTGATTCGAAAACGAGGTGAAGTCTACGAAACAAAGGCGAGTGAAGAACGCACTCTATAACTGACTTTCTCCTTTTTGAGGTAAAATGATTAATATGAATAATGAATCACTTACAATTGGAAAACTCGCGGCAATTGCAGATGTTAATATAGAGACAATTCGTTATTACCAGCGAATGAACCTTATTGTCGAGCCTATCAAACCATCCACTGGCTTCCGCGTGTATCCAGAATCCGATGTTGAGCGTGTTAGATTCATCAAACGTGCTCAACAACTGGGATTTACGTTAAAAGAGATTCAAGAACTGCTAGACCTTGGAGAAGGCCACTGTCAGGAAATACAAGCTCTGGCTAAACAAAAGCTGGAAAAAATTGAATCTCACATGAAAGATCTTAAAGCTATGCGAAAAGCATTAAATGCATTGCTGGTGCAATGTGAAACAGATAAAAATTCAGATGTGCATTGTGCAATAATCGATAGTTTAAATAAAAACTGACTATTACATAAAATAACAGGAAAAATCATTGAAGTAATCTATTCATTGTTTATTCTCGGTACACTCATCGCAGAGCTACTGGCAGGCATCACGGCATCGGCCTGCTGTGCTGGGCCTTTCATTTTACTAGTACTAGGATCAGTGGAAGTTGGATTGGTAATCTGTAAGCGCCAAACCAACCACAATCTTCCCACAGCTCTGGCATGAATATATCCTCTTTGATTTAACCAAGGAGACACTCAATGTCACGCCGAAGAAAATACGACTGGCCAAGCCTGTTTCAAGAATTTAAGGATAGCGGCCTAACACAAGCTAAGTTTTGCGAAGAGAAGGATATTAACCCCAACTATTTCAGCCTGCGCTATACGAAACATCAACGGGCGCAGCAGAACGCATTCAGCCGAGTAGAAGTTTCCCGAGTAACGTCCTGCAACAACGGAGCTGTACTTCGATTGAGTCACGGTGAGTTGCACTTTGATAGTAACACTGATCCAGAATATATCGCATCAATTATTCGTGCGCTATGATTCACTGGCAAGAGTCCACTGTGATCTATCTGCATCGAGAACCGGTAGATTTCCGAAAAGCAATCAATGGACTCAGCGTGATCGTTCAGGAGCAGATGGAATTGTCTCCATTTGATCGCGCGCTCTTTGTCTTTTGCAATAAACGACGCACACAACTCAAAGTACTCTATTGGGATGATACCGGATTCGCGTTGTGGCAAAAACGATTAGAAGAGGCGAAATTCAAGTGGCCTCGAAAACATGCCGACGCGACAATTACGCTAACGCATGAGCAATGGTTATGGATGTTACGAGGCTTTGATATTACCCAAATCAAACCTCATGTTTCATTGCAATATCATGCGGTGAGTTAATGTTTTTGGTAAACTCGACGCATGGAGAACGTCAATGAGTTGCAACAAGAAAACGAACGATTAAAGGCATTGCTTGCTGATAAAGAGCAACGCATACAAACGCTTGAAGAGTTGATCCGTTATTTTAAACATCAGAAGTTTTCCGCTTCCAGCGAGAAATCCCCGGCAGTTCAATTGGGGCTTTTCAATGAGGCAGAAGAGGTCGCGCAAATCGATACCGATGATGAAAAGTCTTCGGTTGACGTTAAAGCGCACCAACGCACGTCAAAACCAAGAGTTTCCATTCCGCCCCACTTTCCTCGTGAAGTGATTGAATATGATCTTGCTGAGTCGGAAAAGGTGTGTCCACATGATCAAACTCCCTTGGTGCGGCTGGGGACAGAAGATCACGAGCAATTAGACATTATTCCGGCGAAAGTCAACGTCATCCAGCACCGTCGCCACAAATACATCTGCCCTTGTTGTCAAAATTATCATGTGACCGCTAAGAAACCGAAACAGCCGATTGAGAAAAGTATCGCCACACCAGGCTTATTAGCTTATGTTGCCACACAGAAATATTGCGATGCCTTACCGCTCTATCGCCAAGCAGACATCTTCAAGCGTTCAGAGATTTTGCTGGATCGTACCAATTTATCAAACTGGATGATTCGCTGTGGCGAACTGGTTCAACCACTCATCAACCTCATCCAAGAGTGTATTTTTCAACAGCCTGTGGTGCATATGGATGAAACCACCGTTCAAGTTCTGAAAGAGCCGGATAAATTCGCGCAAAGTAAAAGCTATATGTGGTTGATGGCCAGTTTTGGTCAACACCCCATGGTGTTCTACCACTATTCCCCCACGCGACAGCAAGAAGTGCCCAAACAGCTGCTCAATGACGACGTGCAAACCTTA
>Ga0316204_10000586_pt1 | contig 128556 bp, 120 predicted proteins | sample 6monrhotite_MG_2_FD_205661 | JGI IMG/M metagenome (GOLD analysis project Ga0316204, IMG submission 205661) | Microbial mat bacterial communities from mineral coupon in-situ incubated in ocean water Damariscotta River, Maine, United States -... | ecosystem: Environmental > Aquatic > Marine >...
AAGGTCAATAGCCTGACTCTGGTCCAAAAAGCAGTGATGAAAAAACTGGGGATTGCCCTGCTCCCGGAGAGCGTCTGCAAGCCATACTTGGGCAGTCAACTGATCCCCCTGCTTGCAGAGTACAGAAAACCAACGGCTAATATTTATGCTGTATACCCAAGCAAGAAAAATATTTCCCTGAAGCTAAGTCGTTTTTTGGATTTCTTGAATGAACAAATGAAAAATGATTCCTCCAGCACAGACGTCTGATAGGGGTTGCGCAACCGATAAGTTTGAGTCGATTGGAACGAGGGGGCACCGGCGTTTCAGTGGAGCGACTTGATGCAATCGCTCAATGTCTAAAAATTCCGCTAAAAGAAATATTTAATTTTGATGGCAGCGATGAAAACATGGGTGAGATTGAACTCATCACTGTGAATATCAAGAAGCCTGATGGAACAGCTGTCTTTGAGGACTTTGGGGTTGAAGGCTGATTTTAGAATTGGTTAAGGCAGAATCGAAAGACAGGAACGAGGGGTTTCGGATTACGAGCTTGGGGCTTGTTTACAATCTTGGGGTTGAATGCTGAGGGGCAACTTAAACAGGCGATTTAAGATTGAGTGCTTTACCCCGATTACCTAGTGGTTGGGAGAGTGGCTTCCAATTCTCCATCATCTTTCTCTACGCAATACAAAATGTTTGGTCGAAGACTAATTATCAGATTTTCTTTACACAAGTTATTGTAGTGAAATAACTTGTTGCGCACTTAATGAAGTTTGTAATATTCTCAAGTTGTAAAGTGAAACCAATTTATCGGGATAGAATTATGGGGCTTCAAACACAATTCAATAAATTTCATAAGAAAATTAATCTTACGAGACAAGATCAAGCGTACAAAAACGCTAGAGAAAAAGACGATAGCATTTTAGAGAAAATTAGAGAGTCTTTCAAAAAAGAGGGACACCCAATTATAAGTGATTTTATTCAAGGCTCTCTAAAAACCTGCACTGCAATAAAAAGTGTTGATGGTGATTTTGATATTGATAGAGCTATCGTAATTGATGCTGAAAAAGCACCGGACAATCCTGTTGATGTTAAATTAATAGTCTTGGACGTTTTAGAAGCTAGAGGATTTAAAAATGCGACTATTAAAAAACCCTGTGTCACCGCTGATTATGCCAGCTTAAATTTGCATATCGATTTCCCCGTGTATACGAAGGATGGTGACAAGTATAAATTAGCGATTGGTAGAAAAAATTCTACATCTGAAAATAGAAAATGGGATAATTCGGACCCTAACGGACTTCAAGAATGGGTGAATGATGATAGGTATCATCAAAAAAAATGGGATGTTTTGACCGATGTTGAGTTTAAACAGTTTAGGCGTGTGGTTCAATATCTCAAACGTTGGCGTGATGAACAATATACGAGTTCTTCAGAACGGAAAAAGGTTTATTCAATTGGCTTGACTGTAATGGTAAAAAAAAGCTTTTGCCCTTCAGCCGATGATGAAGGAACCCCAAATGATTTGTTAGCCATTAAAGATACGGTACTTTGTATTCTGAGCCAGTCTGAGTTTTTTATTGATTTAGGCGATGACAAATACGACCTTATAGTAAAATTACCAAAATCACCTCATCGTGATATTTTCAATGATCATGGTAGCACAGTTGCTACTAAGCTAAGAAATAAATTTAGTACATTAACAAAAAAAATTATAGAAGTTGAAATAGAAAAAGATTTGAAGAAACAGTGTGAGATCCTGCAAAAACAGTTTGGTGTAGACTTCCCTATACCAGAGATAGACGGTGGCAGTAGCAAAGCGATATATGCAACAAGTGGTGTTTCTAGTTCCTCTCAGGGAGCATGAGTTTGGATATGATTCTTCAATACCTCCGAGAAAAGGGTATTGAGTGTACAAGAGAACGAAACCAATCAGGATATATCACAATAACCTCTTCTCATACATTAAATTTAGAATTTTCAATTCTTATTAAAGGGTATATACCACATTCTAGCAATTTTACAGAGTTGCCATTATTTATGCTCTGCGACAGAAGTAAATTTGGTCAACTTGCGCATGTTGGGTGGAAGCAAGGTGAAAAAGACGAAGGCAATATTTGTGCTGGTTCAACTGATAATTTATCGCTAAATTTCGGAAAACCGGAGCTGCTTTATTATGATGCTTTAATACGGGCAGTAGAAACTATCAAACCATGTATTATTGATCCAGAGGAGAATAACAAACAAATATTAAAGGAATTCGAAGCCCACTGGATATGGCAAAAATCTGAACATATGAATAGAATATTTTGTGTTTCATCGTTCAAAAAACAGATTCAAGAGTTATCGGTTAAGCTACCTGTATCTCAAGATGCTGGTGGTTTAAGTCGTCAATATATGGCTTGGAATAATACTAATAAGGATTTCAATAAAATTTATACAATTCAGTCTAGCTGGGATGATACGAAACGAAAGTTGAATGGTAAGGCTTGTCAAATTTCAATCGACCCACAGATTCATCCACCCCTCAGAGAGCAAAATATCGCGGAGTGGTGGGAAGAACAATTGCTAGCACTAAACGGAGAAACAAAACGAAAGTTAAGGCAGTTTTCTCGAAGGAATAGAGCAAAAGAGTTTTGGATTATTTGTACTACAACCGTTGAAAATGAAGTTATCTGGTATGCTATTAAATGCTCCTCCCCTACAAAAGAAAAAGTCCCTTTATGTAGAGAAAAAATTTCAAAGTGGGTAATGGAAGCATGGGCGGTTGATGTGCATTCAAAAGAACAATTACTCCCTAGAAGCGGTGCAAATTTAGATCTTTCATCTCAAAAAGTTTGCCTAGTAGGTTGTGGTTCGGTAGGTAGCTTAATTGCCAATGCTCTTGTCGGGGCAGGTTTTCAAAATCTGACATTTATTGATCATGATATCTTTGAAATTCAAAACTTATATCGCCATCGACTCGATATGTTGTCAGTGAGTTGTGATAAGGTTAGTGCTTTAAAATACACCTTCGAATTTGGACACCCTTGGTTAAGGATTACTGCTTTAAAAGATAAACTTCTCTCAGATTCTTCAAAAAAAGAGTACTTAGAGGCAGATTGCATAATTGTAGCCATAGGCTCACCGACTGAGGAAAAATATTTTGACAGTTTTTTGAGTACAGAAAATTCAAATAAAGCCATTATTTATACATGGTTGGAAGGGCATTCAATTGGAGGTCATGCTGTCTTAGTGCATCCAGATTCAAAAGGATGTTTACAATGCGCATACGTTGATCCAGAAACATCTTTGCCAAGTTTGAATTCAAATTTAAATTTTTTCTTACCTAATCAGGCTTTTGGAAAAGATATCGGTGGCTGTGGTAATCTATTTTTGCCTTATTCACAGATTGATGCATCCCAAACAGCTAATATGGCTGCAAAATTAGCAATCGAATATCTCACGGGACAGATCAAAAAATCTGTTAAAATTTCGTGGAAAGGGAAAAGAAACCATGCCGAGAAAGCTGGCCTAAAATTGAGTCATCGCTATTATCGCTTTCAAAAGTCTTTACAAGAGTTAGATCTGTACAACGAAGAATGTCATGTCTGTAACAAATAAAACAATTGCAGAAACTCTATATGGTGAAGGTCTTATTGTTCATATATTATCGCCTGTAAAAGTTGTTTTAGACGGAGCAAAACAGACTGAGTCCGATGATTCAGAAGGATGTGGAGTTTTGATTGGCTCACTTGACTCTGATTTTTCACGAATATGGATAGAAGAACTCACAACATGCTTGCCCAATGACAAATGTGGAAGAAATTTTTTTCATATTCAAGATTCAGGTCACCAAAAAGTGGTCATGCAAAGCCATAGACGTTCGAAAGGACAACTCAGATATCTGGGGACTTGGCATTCTCATCCTGAAGAACATCCGACTCCCTCACAGCAAGATAAAAATGGATGGGGAAAAGTCATTAAAGAAAATCCAGAATTTCATAGATTCATTTTTATTATAATTGGTCATAAATCTTTAGTAGCATATGTACCTATTAGAAAGCGTTATGCTCCTCTCAAATTTCAGCAATTAAAACAATGAGTAATTTTTTCAATTGGACTTTAAAGGTAATAGCTACCTTTAAAAAAGATATTGGCTTTAAAATCGGAAGCTTTTTGGTGGCTACTGGGGTATTTATATTATCCGGTGGATTTGTATTTTCGGCAAAGTATCAAAATGCGGCAGGGGAAACTCTTGAAATTTCTTATGACAATGCCCTATCATGGTGGCTAATCGGATTAGGTACGGTTTTTTGTTTTGCGGGTTTATTGGTCTTAGTTAATCGATATTATTTATTTGGTAAAACGAAAGATGCTATTTTAATTTATGCATCGGGTTTTCAAAATCAATATCCTGGGCCGCCAGTTGCAAGCTTACCGCTCATAGATCGATTTACAGCAACAACGATAATATTCTCGATTGAGGATAGTTATGATACCTCAGAAATCATTTTAGAATACGCTTATTATAAGAAGCTGATTGCCAATAGACAAGATTATGAAACTGCAAAAACTATATATTTGGCAGGATTAGGAAGTGTACCCTATTTGTTCAGCGTTGGAGCATTATTCCGGGATGGTCATGCAATAGTAACTCTTCTTGAACATGAAAGGACAACGGGTTGGCATACATTGAAACACTTCGGTGAAGAGAACCCTTTAATTTATTTGTTGAATAATCAAAAAATTGACTTAGATGCTGCGATTTTAAAAATTCAGGCAAATAAACACAACCAAATAGCTCTTGCTCTCTCATTTACTTTTGACATAGTGATTACTCAATTACCGCAGGGAATGGGCACAAACACATTATTCTTAGTTCCAGGGTCAGGGTCAAGTTATGATGCTTTTTCATCGGAAAATGTACAAAATAAAACCATGAAATTGGTGGCGCATACTATGCAGAGACTTGCTGCAAAAGCCGACGAAGTTCACCTGTTTATTGCAGCACAGTCCTCAGTTGTCATGAACCTGGGAAGATTATACCAAAATGGTGCACACGGACCTTTGGTGATACATAATTACGATCCTGATCAAAAAAAATACGCATGGGCAATTCGGTTTAATAAAGGAAATATTGGGAAGTATACAATTTAAAAAATTCATTACCTCATTAGCCTAAACTTGGTCGCTTAACAAAGTAGATTATTTCTATTATTTTCCTTGCACCCTACACACTAAAATAAATCCAATGGCTACTTGATGGGCGCCCAAATGGGTGCAGGGGAGCACTTCGACGCCCATCACAGCCTAGCTCGGCCATCCACTGAAACCCCCCACCCCCCGCAAGCCCCTGTCCCTGAGGAGCTGGATTGTCTCACATCAAATCCCAGCAATGGAGGCCAGGGGTTCGAGTCCCATCACCCCCCCTTTCCTTTCGGGACCCCTGGAGTCATGTTGATTGAGATGTGGGAAAGCTGGGCCGAGGCGGGGGGCAGCCTGCTCTTTGGGTTAGCGTGCCTACGGCCCAACGAATGGCCCCTGTTTTTTTATACATGGCTAAGAGGCAGTCCACCCATCTCTAGGGACGTTTTGTTTGGTTGCCCCTCATTTTTCCGGGATAGTCCTCCCTTATTTTGGGGTGCTGTGGTGGGGAGGGTTGTTCAAAGATGATAGAAAATGCAACCCTATGAGGTATGAAGACTCTTAAACAGAAACGTTATAAATGGTTGGTGCTTGGGGTGTGCCTGAGCTTTCTAGGCCCGCTTGGCGAATGGGTGCTGTTGAGCTCCCTGGCGAAGGATGCACAGGAATCTATTGTCCTTTCGTACCTCTACGCTGAAGCCACGGCTCTGATTGTGTTCGCTTTATTTGGTTTTATGCTGGGGGTGTATGCCGACCGCATGGAGCATTTGGCGATGAGAGACCGCTTGACCAACCTCTACAATCGGCATTTCTTGATGGACCGCTTAAGTGAAATGTTCCATTTGCAGCAGCGGTATCACGAACATTTTTCGTTGATCATGTTGGACTTGGATCACTTCAAGAATGTAAACGACGTACACGGGCATCTTGTCGGCGACATGACCATCAAAGCGGTTGCTGAGACGATCACCGCCCAGTTGCGTGACACCGATATCCCCTGCCGTTTTGGAGGCGAGGAGTTCTTGGTGCTTTGCCCTCACACCAACCTGGAGGAGTCTTTCCAATTCGCTGATCGAATCCGGCAAGCGGTGTATGATTTAGATGAAGGTAGCCTGGGCTTCCCAGGGCCTCAAAGCATCTCTGCGGGTGTGTACGAAGTCCAGGACAGCCAGCAACTCCCCTTACCTCAGGTCATGACCTTGGTGGATAAAGCTCTCTATACCGCTAAGGAAGCAGGCCGCAATCAAGTGGCTCGTGGAAACTCAAATTTAGGTCAGAAGCAATGATAGCAACGCAGCAATTGAAGCAATTTCTTTCAGACTATGAGCGATATGAAGTAGAAGTTTTAAAGCCGACGGAGGGAGACATCCAAAATCTCCTGAGTCGCTGGGAAAACCCTGAATATTGGGAAAAATACGCCATTGGAGAAGGCGTGGCCACCCCATCTCCAATACGGATGGCCTTGGTCAGGATCAAGCACCCGGAAAAAGTGGTCGATAAAATCTATCGCAAACCGGATTTATTCCCAGGGGGGCTTTGCAGCCAAAGCATTCACCGGATGCATGATGCCATAGGGGTTCGAGTGATTGTCTACTTCACCTCGCAACTACCGCTGATCGACAAGGAGCTGCGAAGCTCTGGGCATTTTGAAATTTCCGAAGATACACCACCAGAGGCCTACTCAACCCCGGACCTGCTCAAGCGATCTGGTCTTGACCACATCGAACAGAAAAATAAGGAAAGCGGCTACGCCTCGATACATTATACGGTCAGGCTAAAGGACAGTGCCCTGCCAGATCAGGAGCGACCCTGCTTTGAGGTCCAAGTCAGAACCATGGCCCAGGAACTTTGGAGTGAGTTAGAGCATGTCCTCGCCTATAAACCGGAAAACAGACCCCATTTTTCCGCTAAACGCCGTTTGCAGATTCTAAGCAGAGAGATCAGCAGCATCGATGCACAGTTTAATTTGTTATACGAGGAATTGATACACAACCAAGAAATTGCAGGCTATCAGGAATCGGACCGGCTCAATTTTGAGAACTTGCCGAAGGTGTTGATGGAAGTGGGGGTCAAATGTTCGTTACAGAACTTGAACCCTATCATGAAGCTGCTGGCGAGCCGGGGTGTCAATAGGGTCAAGGATTTATTGCAGATCGCCACCCCTAGGCGAATGGAGACCATACGTAACACCTACATGTCCTCGTTAGGGCGGGCACCGGGAATCTTAGAATTGAGTGCAGCCTTGGCCGCTTTGAAAGGGGTGGATGATGACGAGATTGAGACCGAGCGGATTAAATCTCAAATCGAGTATCATCAGTCTGATATTTTTAAGGTGTAATATTGCCCCTAGGCCTCTCATCAGATCCACTTTTTCAGGGTTAACCCTCTGCCTTCCCTAATCAGCCGATACACCATGGGTCAGCACCCGGTTTAAAAATTCCTTGAGCCGGGGATGGGGCGGTGTGTCGAACATTTCTGTGGCTGGCCCCTGGGCGGCAATGCGGCCTTCATCCATGAACACCACTCGGTCGGCGACTTGCCGGGCAAAACCCATTTCGTGGGTAACCACCACCATGGTCATGCCTTCTTCGGCCAATTGCTGCATCACCAGCAGAACCTCTCCGATTAACTCCGGGTCCAGAGCGCTGGTCGGCTCGTCGAAGAGCATCACCTTCGGCTCCATCGCCAGAGCACGGGCAATGGCGACCCGCTGTTGTTGTCCGCCGGAAAGTTCCGCTGGGAAGGCGGTCAATTTGTCGGCCAAACCGACTTTGTCCAACAGCCGTTTGCCCAGGGCTTCGGCTTCTTGGCTGGTCATTTTCTTGACCACCTTGGGTCCCAAGGTGAGGTTGTCCAAGACCGTCATGTGAGGAAAAAGGTTGAATTGCTGAAACACCATGCCTGCCTGGGTGCGCACTTGATCCAGATTGGCGTGGGCCATATCTTGTCCACCGACCCAAACCTCTCCCTGCTCGGGACGTTCTAGAGCATTGATACACCGAAGCAGAGTCGATTTTCCAGAACCAGATGGACCGATGATCACCACCACCTCGCCGGGCTCTACAGAAAAGCTAGCCCCTTCTAAGACTATTTTACCATCAAAGGACTTGGAAATATCTTGGATACGGATCATCCGACCACCTTGAATCGTCGTTCCAGAAAGCGTAGAAACTGGCTGATCGCTAAGGTCAGGCAGAGGTACAGAAGGGCCACGGTCAGCCAGACTTCAAAAGCTCTAAAATTAACGGAAATTACCTCCTGCCCGGTGCGGGTCAGCTCCCCCACACCGATCACCACTAACAACGAAGTATCTTTGAGGCTGATCACAAATTGGTTGCCCAAGGGGGGGATCATGGCCCGGAAGGCCTGGGGTAAGATCACATGGCGCATGGCCTGGGCCTTGGAGAGGCCGATGCTTCGTGCCGCCTCCATTTGGCCTTTGGGTAGTCCCTCTATGGCTCCCCGCACCACCTCGGCGATGTAAGCCCCGGCATTGACGGAAATGGCGACAATACCCGCCACCAGAGCGGGCATCCTCAACCCTAAGAGCAATGGCAGGCCAAAGTATAAAAACATCATCTGCACCATCAAGGGAGTGCCACGAATGGTTTCAATGTAGAAGCCAGCGATCTTGCGGGGCCAAAAGGAATCTAGACTCCGCAACAAACCAAAAAAGGCGCCCAACACAAACCCAAAGGTACAGCCTAGCAGGGTGACGAGCAGAGTCAGCCTAGCCCCTAACAAGAGCTGAGGCAGGCTGTCTAACATGACTTGGAATTCAAAGTGAAAGGGTTGCATCCGTTACAAGGGACCGGGTTGATGGCCAAACCATTTCTTGAAGAGCTTGGCATAAACCCCATTCTTCATAAATTTCCCCAACACTTGGTCAAACTGATCTCTCAGGGGCGAGCCTTCGGGAAAGGCGATACCATAGCTCTGTCCTTCATACAAAGGACCCACCAACTTGACCCGGCCCTTGCCCACCGTGTTGGCGAAGTGCTCCATCGCCGGGGCGTCATAAATCACGGCGTCCACCGCCCCGATCTGTAGTTCCATGTAACATTCCCCAATTTGAGGAAAGAGCCGAGACCGACCCACCTTGCCCTTGACGAAATCTGCGCTGGTTGTGCCTAGCTTCACAGCCACGGCTTTGCCTTTCAAATCCGCCATGGATTTTATTTGATCTTCGTCGGCCCTGACCAGGATCCTTAACCCCGCCTTGTAGTATGGCCGGGAAAAATCGACCACCTTTTCCCGCTGGGGTTTGATGGTGATGCCTGCCATCGCTAAGTCGATGTTGCCGGACTGTAGTGCTGGGATCAAACCGTTGAAGTCCATGCCCCTGATTTGGTAAGTGAGCCCCAATTCCTTGCTGATCGCCTTCAATAAGTCGATATCAAAACCAACAAACTCGCCCTTTTCTTTGTATTCAAACGGAGGAAAGCTGGAGTCTGTGCCCACCACGAGTTCCTTTGCCAGCAAAGGGTGGCTCAGGCCGATGATCAGAATCAGAAGAGTGAAAAGGTGCTTTATATTCATCAGGGTTTGGGGGCAGGAGAACGTGTTCCCACTTGAGGCTATGGCAAGCTTCTGTTCGTGAGAAAAAAAGAGGTTTCATCTACAGCATTGCCCATTAAATACCATCGTTCAAGAGAAATGAACAGGTATATGATGCTAAGCAATTCTGGTTCTTGGTGATCAATGACTGAAAGAGGGAATGGGTGTGATTAGCTGGATTTTTGAGCATTCGAAAAGAGTGGAAACTGGCAAGGAGCATTGGCAAACTACCGGAGCTGTGAAGCAGGTGATCGTCTCAGCGTAGTGATGCTGGATTCCTGGATATTTTCCTCGTCTCTGACGGCTTCGTCGAACTTGCTGGTTTCCTGAATGTCTTGGCCCAGGTCTGCACAGCCCCTGAGTCAGGAGGTCGATTCGGCCATCATCGGCGGTTGTTGCTCAGGCAATTTGCGCATAGGTACCCGGAGCTTCGTCAACTATCTTGATCACCTATAATCTATAGCCATTTTAGGACCTGCTCCCTCTTTGGGACAGAACCAGAGTGGACAACCTTTTCATCTAGAACGACGGCAGGGGTACTCAGGACTTTGTACTTCATGATTTGCATCGGGTCAGAGACCTTCAGCACTTCAAGCTCAACCCCTTCTTGCTGCGCAATATCTTTGATAAACTCCATGGTCTGATTGCACTTGGCGCATCCAGAACCTAATACTTTGATGATGTTCATTTTAGCTGTCCCTTTAGAGTTGGCTGATGAGAGGCCAGAAGGCGTTAAAGAACCATCCGACGAGAGTAAACGCACACAACAAGGTGATCCATAACATGGCTAACAGACGCCACTGCATCACCTGCTTGAGTAAGACAAATTCCGGGAAACTGGCAGCGATCACACTCATCGAAAAAGCCAAGGTCGTACCAATAGGTAGGCCTTTTAAGATCAAGCTTTCCATGATCGGGATCATCCCGGTTGCATTAGAGTAAAGCGGGATACCCACCAAGACAGCGGCCGGAACCGACCACCATTGCCCAGCACCTAGGTGGTCTGTCACCCAAGCTTGGGGGACAAAGCCATGGAACACAGCGCCGATTCCAATGCCAATAAAAACCCATTTCCAAATACGTCCCATGATCTCAAAAAGCTCTTCTTTTGCGTAATCATGGCGTTCTTTGAGGCTTAAACTTGGGGCCTCGGGTGTATCCTCTGGGGGTGACAGTTCATCTGATGCTAGGGCTTCGGTTAAAAAAGGCTGGAGGTATCGCTCCGCCTTCAACCAATCCAACAAAGCACCGGAGAGCATCCCCACCAACAATCCAACCACCACATAGACCAGGGTAAAACGAAACCCTAGCAAACTACCGAGTAACACAATCGCTACTTCATTGATCATCGGTGAGGTGATCAAAAAAGACAGGGTGACCCCAATGGGTATACGGGCGGTTGTAAAACCCAGAAACAGAGGGATCGAAGAACAGGAGCAAAAGGGGGTGATTGCGCCAAAGAAGGCTCCGAACAAATAGCCTAGTACCGGGTGTTTTGTTTTTAAAAAATCCCTGATTCGTTCGATATTTAGGGAGGCACGTAACAGGGCGATGAGGTAGATCATCACGACTAACAATACGAGTATTTTACTGACATCCTCAATAAAAAAATGGACCGCCATACCCAGCCTCGACTGGTCATCTAACCCAATCAGCTGAATCGACAAATCAGCGAAGACCTTAAACACCTCAAACATTTATTCTCCTGGATCGCAAGCAAATTTCCCCTGCATGGCGTTCACTCTTTTCAGGTCTTGTAGCACCTGTGTGTCATCACTCAGCCATTGGTGAATCAAGCCCAATATCGGCTCACCGTAGAGGCCGATATCTGCATCAACCAGACGATAGATCACCCACTTCCCCTTTCTTTGGTCCTCAACCAACCCGGCATCCCGCAGCAACCCCAAATGCTTTGAAACGGTGGACGCCGCTAGCCCAAGGATTTCTTGAACCTCGCAGTTACACAGAGGCCGAACTTCCAGCATCTTTAAAATGCGAAGTCGGTTGTTGTCACCCACTGCTTTGAATATTTTTTGTAGCTTTCTCATGTCAATTTGCCTTTTAGCGAATTGTCGCACTGTGTAAACGGCCTGTCAAGCTGACATATCGCCAAAGAAAGAATGACTTTTGCCTGAAAGCCTACTTTTCTAGTGGTTTATGTTTGTGTGGATTCGAATTTAGATGATCAAAGGGAGGTCCCGATTCTTTGCGGCTTTCGGTTTGGCCATCTCCGAGGGGATGAAGTGCTGATTCAGGTGGCACAGGCGATCAAAGATTCAATACGGGAAATTGACCATGCCGCAAGGTACGGGGGAGAAGAATTCTTGGTCCTTTTCCCAAACACCGATCTTGCCGGGGCTCAAACAGCAGCCGAAAGCATCCGGGCACGTGTGGAAGCCCTGGTGTGGCAAGAACCCGGCTTAGTGACGGCAGTCAGCGGCGGAATCGCCGAATTCTCAGATCAATCGGAAGCTGAACTGATCGATACCGCAGATCAACTGCTCTATTGCGCCAAACAACAGGGCAGAAATCAGGTGCTTTCTATAGAGAATAAACAGCCCTAGCCTTTCCATTGCACTCCCATCTTCTACACCCCCCGCAGAGTCTGTTGCCCCGGATTCCCACGGAACCCGAAGAACGGACAAGTCTCTTCGGGGTGTTGACAGTCACCAAGCCCAGTGCGGATTCGGTGGATCAATAGAACTGCGTCCAAAAGCCCTAAGTAGAAACAGAACTTGACCAACGGTACTCCCACCTTTTAAACGATCTTCATGCTGACAGGGTTCCGCTCAGCATTGAGTACGTATATTATCACAGGTTTTCACTGGAGTTCAGTCACCGTATGCCCGTGCTCAACCAATAAGGTTGGCAAGGTCTAAAAGTTGCTGAGCCCTCTCTTGATTAGATGATTCCTGTTGCTCTATATTGCTTGAATAAGTTTGTTTAACAAAGTTTATGTCATATTTTTCTGCGTGGCTGTTAACCCATTCTACGGTCATTCCAGATGTTCGAGCGGTACAAAAAATGATATTGCAATCTAAGCTGGCAAAGAGCTCAAGGCTTGTTTTGAGACGCCTATTTGGGTCTCCTTGGCTTTCAATTCCAATTTTAATATCTCCTATATCGATAATTGCTTGAACGTCTGAGCCATCAATAAGAATGTTTATTATTGCGTTTGGGTAGGTTGATTTCAATAGAGCGAGAAGATTACGCAGTGTTTTTGACTTTCCTGAGTTAGCTCTACCTTTTAGACAGATGATCTTATTCATGTACGGACTCCTACTTTTTAATTGTCTCTTAAAATTCTTTCGCTTAGATAGTACATCCCAAGGAGACTTAGAGTCCCAAGCTGAAATATGGAAAAAAAATAGATAAACAGGGATAAATATTTTATTTGAAAATAATAGGATTCTCCGAGTATGACTTTTTGAATTATGGGTCCGAATATGCCCAGACAATTTATAAGAATACTTAGTGTAGGGTAAGGTGCCCCCCAAAACTATTGCCTATACCGCCAAGCATCCTTGGGGAAAGCTCAATAGGGTTTCAGTCTCTCTTTCCCTTTTAGCATAGGGAAATGTTTGAGGTTCAAGGTCGTTAAAGTAGACCCTGATTCTTTGGCCGATGCCGCTAAGAGGGCGTCGATCAGGCCGACTCCATGGCTGGGGCCAAATTCGGCTCTCCATTGCCCGCCCAACTCAGCCATGGATTGGGTGAGGTCCAGTACCTCGCAGGCTGCGATCAGGGAAGCAATGAGCCCTCTTTCCTTCTTGTTTTTGATCCCTGCATAAAGCTCGGCGACAACCAGTGAGGAAATCAAAGGACGCTCGGAAAGCCCTTGAACAAACTGTACGGCGTGTGAGTTCCCACGGCTAAAATCGATCAGGATACAGGTATCCAAAAGATAAGGCTTCATCGGTTTAACTCCCGGTCCCCTTCCCTACGAATGGCTTCATAGTCAGCCCAGTCGGTCTTATCGGCCAAACACCCTGCTAAAGATAAAAGTTTTTCTTTCCAGTCTGTGCGCTGGTGCTGATCGATATATAGATCGATAGCTTTGCGGATCAATTCGCTTTGGCTGGCCCCTTGCTGGGATGCAAGGGACTGAAGCCCTTCTCTTTCGGCTTCTGTTAAGTATACTTGAGTGCGAAACATGAGATCTCCTTTGCTGTATGTGCTACTGTATAATCCATTGAGTTTAATGTCAAAATCAGGAGAAAAATTGACCATACGCTGGGATTTTCAATGATCCCTAGAGCAAGCCCCACCGCCTCACCAAAGAAAACCGCTCACTTGTTTCCCAAAAACAAGGTCACTAAAAATCAACTTTGCGGCAGAAGATTTTAACCCATAACAGAGGTGCAAGGGTAGCAGGTGCTCTTCCCGTGGGTGGCAGTACCGGGCTGCAGGTGCGGTGTCCCAATGGATCAATCGTTCTTCTCGCTGGGCATTGGAAAGTGCTTGGCTGGTGCAAGTCTCGATCAGCCAGTTTTCAAAAGCCAAGTTCTGTGGGTCTTCCTGGCTATCTCCCGATTGGCTCAAAGCAGCCATGTTATGGAATGAGTAGCCTGAGCCGAGGAACAAAATATTTTGGCTCAAAAGCGGAGCGAGCGCTTCCCCGATTTGGATGTGGTCCTTGGGGTTCATGTTGCTGAGCAGTGACAGCTGGACACAAGGGATATCCGCTTGTGGGTACATCAGCTTCAAGGGAACAAAGGCCCCGTGATCAAAACCACGATCGACATCAATTTTTGAGTCAATGTGACTCGCCTCTAATAACCCCTGGATTTGTTTCGCTAAACCGGGGTTGCCTGGGGCAGGGTATTGGATTTGGTAGGTTTCAGGTGGAAACCCCCCATAATCATAAACCATCGGCGGTTTTGCTGAGCCTGTGATTTGAACCAAATCCCCTTCCCAATGGGCACTGAAAACCACGATGCTCGAAGGTCGCCTTAGTGAACTTGGTAAATCGGTCAAAAGTTGGATGAGTTTTAGATGTTTTGGGTCCCCCATCAGGGGTAGCGGTCCACCACCATGGGGGATGTAAATGACTGGCGAGTCTTGCTCCATATTGATCCTGACAGAGGGGAGTGAAATGCCTCTAAAATAAGCCTTTCTAGCCTCTTAAACAAGTTGAATTCAAACTTTTCGGATCAAATCCTTCGCAGAAGTTGGGGCTGGAGCCTAAGGTTTTTGCAGTTTATGAAAGATGTTTTGCTCTCACATGAAGTTCGGTCTGATCTGTATTCGTGCTGGAGTGTTTGTCCGGTTGGCGGTTCACGGCAAGACCTCTGAGCCCCGGTGCATCGATTCGCCTCCGATGCACCCTTCTGATCTTAAATGTAATTCCGACCGTTGCCGGACTGGGTGGTAGATTCCATGGCGCAGGTGAGCCCCCCGCAGGCCAGAGCCGTGGCCTGTCTTTACGGAATTATAGGTTCCTTTTATGCAATAAAAATGCGATTATAAAAGCAGTGCAAAAATCCTGTCTAAAGCTAGGCAAATTTAAAAGTTGAGTCCTATGTATTCTGCGAAAAACAGGCATGTGATGATTGACGAGATGAACAACCCCAATCAGCTAGACCTGGATCACTTTCAGGTGTTGTTTGACCGGTCCCTGGATGGGATGCTGTTCATTGATAAGGGTCAATTCGTCAAATGCAACCTTGCCGCTGCACAGATGTTGGGATACGACGACCCAGTTCATTTGCTAAAATTACAGCCTTCTGAAATTTCTCCACCGACCCAAGCAGACGGAGTCTCTTCTGAGGAAAAAGCTAATCACCTGATACAAATTACTTTGGAGCGAGGGCAGCATCGTTTTGAATGGCGACATCTAAAGGCCGATGGGGACCCCATTTGGGTTGAGGTTTCCCTGACCTCGGTAGGTACCGAGGAACATCAGATCATCCATGTCATCTGGCGGGATATTGATGCTAAGAAGGAGGCGGAAGGCAAATTGTTCGCCGCAAAAACCCAGATGGAAGAAATCATCAACCAATTCCCTGTGGCGATTGTACGGGCCGAAACAGACAACACCAGTGTGGGTTACTTCAATAAAAAGTTCCACAGTCTCTTTGGCTGGAGCCTTTCCGACATTGATTCCATGGAAAAGTGGTTCACTCATGCCTACCCAGACCCAGAATACCGGGATGAAATCATAACCAGCTGGGGAGATCTGATTGAAATGACCCACAAGTTGGGGTTGGTGACATCGCCGCACCCAGTGCCATCCAATGTGACGTGCAAAGACGGAACGGTTAAGAACTGTATGGTGTGGTATCACTCAACCGCTGGTAATGTTTTTGGTATTTTTTATGATGTGACCGCTCAACAAAATGCAGAGAAAAAAGTAGCCGCTCGAACCGAAGAATTGGCCTTGGCGAATGCGACCAAAGACAAGTTCTTCTCGATCATCGCCCACGACCTACGTGGCCCCATCGGTAGCCTGTCGGTGATTTTTAATGAAGTGGTCCAAGAAGATGGGAAGCTGGAGGACGGTTTGTTGGCGGTGGTTCGCCGGTCCACAAAAAACACTTATGAGTTGCTGGAAGACCTGTTGACTTGGTCAAGAAGCCAGAGAGGGGAGGTTGCCTTTGAACCCGAGAACCTGTCCCTAGCACCCGTTGTGGGCGAGGTCTTTGGGCTACTGCTGGGGCCTGCATCCCACAAAGAGATCGTCTTGCAGATGGCCGAACTTGAAAAGCAGTTTGTTTTTGCCGACTCAGCAATGACGGCGACCGTGGTTCGGAACCTGATTAATAATGCGATTAAATTCACCCCTGAAGGGGGAACCATCACCGTTTCCGCCCTGGATCAAGGAGACCAAATCCAAATTTCGGTCGCCGACACCGGTGTAGGGATTGCGCCAAGCCGTTTATCAAAACTGTTTCAGTTGGCTGGAAAGTCGGAATCAACCTTGGGCACCAGCAGCGAATCCGGGACCGGGTTGGGGTTGGTCTTGTGTGCCGAGTTTGTAGCTGCAAATAGAGGAACAATCGGGGTCGATTCAGTCTTAGGTGAAGGAAGCCGTTTTTGGTTCACCCTGCCCAAGGGTGAGGCGGTCAAAAAGGTTTGTCGCTCAGGTAAGGACCTGCTTTATGGGGTGCTCGCAAAAATCCAGGTCTTGGTTGCCGAAGATAACCTGCTTCACCAAGAAACGACTTCAGCGGTGCTACATGATTTGGGGATACACTTTGAAATGGTGGGCAACGGTGCCCTAGCGCTTGAAGCAGCGCAGTCAAAGGCCTACGATGTGGTGTTGATGGATATCGACATGCCAGAGTTAAACGGTGTTGAAACAACCAAACTGCTGCGGCAATTTCAGAAAAAAGGGCAATGGATCTTGGCTCTTTCATCTTATTCTAAAGTGGAGTTGGACAAGTTGGCCAAAGACACACCTTTTGATGGTTACATCAACAAACCACTTTCAAAAATTGATTTGCTGACTCAACTTCGTCCCTTGTTGCTGCCGAACGGGAAAAAACCAATCGGCCGCTGACTCACAAACAAAACGATCGACTAGCCTGAGTTGTTTCTTGCACTAGAAAATAACCGGTTGTTTTACCAGAGTGCCACTAACAAGGCACTTAGGATAAACATTGAAGCTAGTTGCGCAGTCTCACCATCACTTGATTCAATTGAAAAAAAAGAAGATCCTCCCTGCTTCTCCGAGGCTTCCGCTCCCCCCTTGAGTCTAAGGGGGCGGAGCGATGGTTTTCAGGCGGTCTCTGTTGAGTTGATGGTCGATTTTTTGATTCAGCGACTGTGGACCGGCGTACCTGGATAGACACATTACTTCAAACTGAATACCATACATTTATGTTGACTGCGTTTGTGAACGAACTTCTCAAAAAAACAGTGAGAGAGGTCCGGCCATTTCTCGGGGTAGAGCAACGATTTTTTGATGCCCTTCCGTTTATTTCAAAGCCATCCATAGAGTCCCCCATCGATCACAGAACAAAATCATCGACCCGCAGGTCTAACTCATCTGAGCGAAACAGACCCCGAACATCGGCCCGCAGGGGCGGATCATCCGGCGATGGCAGGGCAAATACACCCGGCCCAAGAGCCGCTTCAGCCGAAGAAAAACAGTTTCTCGCTGGAACGGCAATCAACCCAGACTCCCGTATCATTCTTGAGAAGGGAAGCGATGATTTGTCCGTCCGGGCGCTGGACCTGATTTGCCCCATTGGGATGGGCCAGCGTGCGTTGGTTGTTGCGTCTCCTGGCTTGGGTAAAACGACCTTTTTAAAAAATATCTGTAACTCGGTGACCAAGGGTTACCCTGAAATGAAGGTCTACTGTGTACTGGTTGACGAGCGTCCTGAAGAGGTGACTGACTTCAAACGGAGTGTGGAAGCCGAAGTGTACTCTTCGTCTATGGATGAGAGCCAGGGCAATCACATTAAGGTTGTTGATGTGGTGATGGCAAAAGCCTTTAAAGACGCAGCTGGCGGGAAGGATGTGATGATCCTGCTCGACTCACTCACCCGTCTGGCAAGGGTGCATAACTCAACCCACCGCAGCGGAGGGCGTACCCTTTCTGGTGGGGTCGGTGCTGGTGCCATGGAGATACCACGTCGTATTTTTGGGGCGGCTCGAAACATTGAGGGCTCAGGATCGATCACCATCATTGCGACGGTCTTGGTCGATACCGGTAGTGCGATGGACACGGTGATCTTTGAAGAGTTCAAAGGAACCGGCAACATGGAGCTGGTGCTCTCAAAAAATCTTGCGAAAGCCAGGGTGTTCCCGGCGATTGATGTCTTAAAAAGCGCAACTCGCCGTACCGACCTTTTGTTTGAGCCAGAAGAACACCAACAGCTTGAATTGCTGTACCGGAATTTGGCCACAACAGATCAAGGTGCCCCTATCGAAAGGTTGCTGTCGTTGCTCAAAAAATACCCAACAAACAGTGAATTGTTAGCGTCTTTTAAAGCACGTTAGGGCGAGTCAAACTAGATTAGTGGAGTGCGAAACCAAATCGGTTTACGAGTCACTTAGAGCTTCAGCGGCAGGCTTGGGTCGTAAGGTTGGATAGGGTTTTAGGTGGGCGGCTTTGTCGCTCTTGAACCTTGAAAAAGCAGGCACAAGTGTAGTGATGATGAAAAATATTTCATGATCGCTTCATTTTCCGTTCATCTCCGCCGTATATCCTCTTGAAAAACAATAACGAGAGGGGCTCATGAGAAACAAACCAAAAAGAATTTTATATCTAGTGCTGTTGATTGCTCTTTTAGTCAGTTTGTCTGGCTGCAAGGATACCAGTAGCACCGTGGTTCCTGAAAGCACTTCAAGCACCAGTTCTACAGGAACAACAAACACCAATATCCCGTCGAGCCATACACAAAACAAAAAAGGTTCGATGCACCACCCCAGTTTAAACAACCCAGTGGGGACATGTGACTCTTGCCATGGCTCTGATTTAAGGGGCAGCGGGAATACACCTTCTTGCTACAGATGCCATTCCCAAAAATGGTAATGTTGATCGAACCCCCTGCTGTTACTGCCTGTTAAGCCGCCTGATTTTCTGTGAAACGGGCGTATTCCATATCGTTTTCGACAATATGCCGATTCCACCAGTCGTACAAAAAAATCAGGAGCTCAAACCCAGCGTCCTGATTTCCTCGCATGATTTGGGCGAAATGTAACCCGACCTTTTTGATCAATTCGTTGTGCCTTAGTTTGTGATTCTCCAAACCAGGGAAACCATCTTTTTCCATCGCCAACTCCTCGGCTCGGAAGTGACGATGACAATATACGCTTAACTTCACTAAGGTATCTGTCAGAGCTGGTTGCTTGAAGCCTGTTTCGATCTGGTTCTCCAGCTCGGTGATGATGTCCATGATTTTTTTATGGTCATTGTCGATCTGTAGGTTACCGATCGTGTTTTTGTTGTCCCAAGTCATTGTCAGCTCCCACGCAGGTTAACTGTTTTTATTGTTACCTTGATTGTAGTTGGGCAGCCTAGGGTTGTCGGTAAACTAAATATCCAAGAGAGTGCTGAAGTTGCCCCTAGGTAGATAGCCGACGAGAAGGGGGTTCCATAGAAACAGGGAACTATGGTAGGTTTAGGTATGAACAAAAAAAAGGGGAACAGATGAAAACTTTGGTTGTTGTATTTGCATTGTTATTAACCGGTTGTATCGGAAAGTTTAACAACACACAAATGGACCGGGCTTATAACCCGCCGCCAGCGCAAGAGTCTTTGGCGAGAGGCCAAGCACTATTCGGCCAACATTGTGCGGTATGCCATGGGGCTGACGGGAAGGGGAGTCTCCAAGAGCCTGACGCAGCTGACTTGACTGCTGAAGGGGTCCACCGGACCCGGTTTAAGCTGACTCTGGTCACAGATAAACCGCATTTTTCCGGCGAAACCATCAGCCGCAAAGCAGTCCGAGGCAGCGAGGTCATGCCCAGTTTCCGAGAAACGCTCAACGAACAGCAGTTGGAGGATGTCAGTAACTGGGTCAAAAAACTGATCTACAATCCCTGATAGAGGCCGGTGCCGACCTGCTGATTAGAAACCTTCAGGTGACCAAGGGTAATTGAACAGCAAGGTGACTTCTGCCCCTTCTTCTCCGCTAGCGACATCAAACCGGTAAACTGATCCAGAGCCGGTCACCAAACGGACACCTGCGCCGACAGAGGAACGATTGATTGAGCCTAAGTCGGCTCTACTTTCGGCCACCGTTCCTTGTTCGTAAAAGAACGCCATTTGGAACGCTTCCTGTACGTCTTGGAGGATGTACCAGTCGATCGCCGATTTGTCGGTTGATATATTCCAGCGAAATTCGGTCCCAATCATCCGTGTGTAGGCTCCGGTGAATCGTCCACTGGGGTAAGAGCGCAGCCGGTTTGGGCCTCCAAGGGGGTTTGCGGTGCCGTTGCTGTTGGCGGCTATGGTGTTGTTGATGCCTTCTAAAACCGCTGTTTCGCAGTCAGTTTGGCTCGATGCTTGTTGGCAGGCCCCAAAATTGTTTCGAGTTTTCAAGGTTTCTAAGTCGGTCAGTCCTTTTCTACGCACCGATGCGCCGGAATCGAAATAAGTAAACACCCATGAGCTTTGTTCCCAGATAGGCAAATAATACGAAGCATACAAGTCGGTCACTGCATAGTCGGGCGCTTCAATGTTCGCTGCTGGGTGGTCATAGGTGACGATCCCTGCTCTGAAGCCGGAGCGAGGGTCGTTGAAGTCGTCGGTCAAGTCAACTTGAAGCTGTTTGATCACCATTTTACTTTCGAATTTCTGAGGATCGGTGTACTCAAAAACCAATTCTTCTTGGGGGGTCAAAATCTTGTTGATCCGGCCATCACTCACTTGTTGCCCAATCGAAACTTCCAAGCGACGCTCGAAAAAGGTCAACGCCGCTCGGTTGTAGCCCATGGCGTATCGATTACCGACCATGATGTTATAGTCATCTTTTTTGGTGTCCATCCCCCGCTTGCTGTAGCTGTTCATGCCGAAGGATGTAATCAAGGCTTGCAACCGGTTCACATACAACAGTTTCGGGAGCAGGAAAACCTCGGATACCTCACTGAAGTAACCGGAAGCATCCCCTTGGAACATCACAACATAGGCATCTGCATTGGTTTCATAAATGTTCCCTGCAGACCCAATCAGCATCATCCCACTACCGATTCCCGGCAAGGTATAGGGTGTCGGGAAAACCAAGTAGCCCGAATTGGATTCGAACTGGTCCTGCCTTCTTTGGGGCCCGAAATCGAGCGCAGCGTTGGTGTCGAAGGCGGCGGCGAAGGTCGGGCTCAATAAGGTCGCGACCAAAACATAAAAAACTAATTTATGAAAACGCATCATCTTTAGGGGTGTTGTGTTTACTTTGTGTAATGTAGAAGTTTTTGGGTTAACTTAAGCCCCCACCCAACTGTTAGGCTAGTCCTTTTTGGTTTCCCACCCATAATCTGCTTCTAGCCTGAACTCCGAGAGGTCCTCAAGCCCCGCCAATCAGGCGGGTGGACGAATGCTCAGGACAAACAAAACCTGGATCAAGGGTGCCAAATCAACTGTGTTCCAGGTCTTGTTTTTCCTGTTGGATGTCTTGCAAGAGTTGCTGCTGCTGTTTGCTGGTGTACCCTTCGTCTTCCCAAGATAGAAATTTGGAGCCAATCACTGCATCGGTGTTGAGGATGGTGATTAAGGCGTTCTCATCGATTTCGTAAATCAAGTCTTTCAGCCGGCCCGTTTCTGTGACGTTCAGGACCGTAAAAATCAGCTCCTTGTCTTGTTTGTTGTATCCCCCTGAGCCATTTAAAAAGGTCACCCCTCGGTCTAACCGCTTGGTGATTTCAGTGGCGATCAAATGAGGTGCCTCGGTGATGATGATCACCGCGCTGCGCTGCGTAAATCCGCTGATCACCTTCTGCGCCATTGCCCCGGCGCAAACAATAAAGAGCGCCGAATAGAAGGTGGTCATGAGGTCATTAAAGAGAAGCGCAAAACTCAAAATAAACAAGTTGGCGAGGTTAAATGTCACCCCTAAAGGAAAGCTGTAGGTTTTTCGCAGGTAGGCAGCCAAAAGGTCGAGCCCCCCGGCGGACCCACCAAACCGAAAATAGAGCCCCGTCCCGGTCCCGTACATGACCCCGGCGATGACAGATGCAGCGATGGGGTTGGGTATTTCGAGGACCATCCCGGTCGTAACCCCCAACAACACCGAAAACATCAACATCCCAGAAATGGAATGGACAATGAGAGCAGGGGAAAGTTTTTTCCAGGCCAACACAAACAAGGGGATGTTGAGCAGAAGGTAAAGCCACCCCAGGCCCAACATTGAATTTAAGTAATAAATCACCAAGGCGATGCCGGTCAGCCCACCGGTGAAAATATGGTGAGGCAGGATCAAAGCGTTGATCACAAAGGAGTTTAAACTAACCCCAATCAACATCGTCAACTGGGTTCGCCAAAACCTCCAGCCTCGAACGCTTTCCAATAAATCCGTCCATTGGCTACCTCGAGAAAGGCGAAAAAAGTTTTTTATGTTCGGCTCTGTCATTTGTTTCCCAAAAAACTAAAGTGTTATAGGTGTTAAGGGCTCGATGCCAAGCTCAATCTTCGTAGGAAGCGATCACCGCCTCTGCGGCCCGAATCCCGTCGATCCCGGCGCTGACAATCCCCCCAGCATAACCAGCCCCTTCCCCGCAGGGGAACAGGCCCGACAGGCCGATGGACTGGCCGTCTTTGCCTCGGGTGACACGGATGGGGCTGGAGCTTCTGGTTTCTGCTCCGTACAGCAGGACTTGGTCGAGGGAGCTGCCTCGCAGGCGGGGGATCATGTTGGGGATCGACTTGACCAAGGTTTGGGAGATCACCTTGGGCAAAATTTGGTGCAGGTTTGCCGGAACCGCCCGGTCGCAGGACCGTTCGTCAGGCAAGTTTTTAGGGGTTTTGCCAGACAAAAAATCTTTGAGACGGCTTGCAGGCAGGCCGTAGTCACTGCCGCCCAGTTCAAAGGACTTCCGTTCGACTTTTTCTTGGAACTTATAACCGTCCAAAATGGCCGGTTCGCCGTCGTTGGTTGCTGGGATATCTTCAGGCCGGATGGGGGCTAGGAAAGCGGCGTTGCCAAACTCAAGGTCTCGTTTCGAAAGGCTCATCCCGTTGGTGGTCAACAGCCCCTTCGTGGAGGCGCAGGAGATCACCATGCCGCCAGGACACATACAAAAGCTGTAACAAGCCCGAGCGTCCGCCTCTTCCTTGCGGGTCAGCCGGAAGCTGGCCACCCCGAGTTTGGGGTGGTCGGCGTAGCCTTTGTACTGGGCCTTGTTGATCACCGATTGGGGCAGCTCAAGCCGCACGCCAATGGCAAAGGGTTTGGGTTCCAAAAAAGCGGGGGTTTTGGTCAACAAACGAAAGACATCTCTGGCGCTGTGCCCGGTCGCTAAAACCAACCGCTCGACGTCGATCTGCTCCCCATTGACGACAATGGCTGTCAAGGTTCCAGCCTTGGACTCAATGGAATCCAGCCGGGTAAGGAACCGCACTTCACCACCGAGCCGTTCAATTTTTTTGCGCATTTCTGGGACGATCACCGCTAGCTTGTCACTGCCCAAATGGGGTTCTGCATCGATTTGGATATCTTCAGGGGCTCCGGCGTCCACTAAGGCCCCTAAAAAACGTTGGAGCCTCACGCTGTCTTTGCTCCTGGAAGTCAGCTTACCGTCAGAAAACAACCCCGCTCCTCCTTCCCCATAGAGAGAATTGCTTTCTTCGTCCAAAATGCCATCCATCCAATACGAACGGACCTGGGCTTTGCGCTGGTCAACCGATGCCCCCCGTTCGATCAAAATCGGGTTGAGCCCCGCTTCGGCCAACGCCAAGGCAGCCATCAACCCAGCCGGACCGGCCCCGACCACCACCGGACGAGGTCGGTTGGAGGCTAGGGAGATCATTTTTGCGGCTTCGCTCTCTTTTAGTTTCACAGACTGCGCCCCGGCCTTGAGGGCTTTTTCGAGGTAGACCTCAGGAATATCTAACTCAACGGAGAGCACAAATTCAGGAGGTTTCCCTGACGATCGAGCGTCCACAGACCGGTGGATTAAGGTCAGGTTCCATGGCGGCAACACCTGAACCCCAAGCACCTTCGATACTCTGGGGGCCAGCTCAGACAAGTTGAACTCTAGCGGGACTTTGATCTGATTCAAGCGAACGAGCATTTTGACTTTGGGGTAGGGGCACTAGAACAGGGCCTTCCGGCGGAAGCCCAACGAAGCCGATCTTCTCACCGAGGGTTTCGAGCTGTCAAGCTGTGCTGGCCCCACAGCCCGGTTAGCTTTGTAGCTAGAGGGGCAAAATATCCAGTGATAGCCTCCCTCTTGTAGTTTTGGCGGTCTCCCTGGCTTTTTGCCCACCGATTTTGGGTCGTTAATCTGCTAGGTCCCATTGATAAAAAATGGGGACCCATCAGCTGCTCCCGTCGAATTTCAGGGGCCTCATTGTGAACCCTAGCGAAGTGCGAGGCCTTCCGTGACTTGCCAAAAACCACGGCTTTTGGGTGGGAAGTTTGGGGCTTGATCAATATAGTAAACTGGTTTACTATATTTACATTGAACACTCTTTCAGGAGATACAGGATGTGGAGCAAGAGTTACAGTACGGTCGTCCAGGGAATCACCGCAGAGCAGGCTTGGGCAGTTTGGATCGATGTGAATCAATGGGCTAGTTGGCAAAGTGATGTCGAATACGCAAAACTAGACACAGAGTTTAAAAACGGAGCGACGATTGAATTTAAACCCAAAGGGGGACCAAGGTTTAAAAATCAATTGATGGACGTCGAGGCACCGGTTCGTTTCACGGACCTTGCTCGGTTCCCCTTGGCCAAGATGTATATCACCCATGAGATGATCGAACTTGGCAACGATCTCCAAATCAAGGCAACAGTCATGATCACTGGTCCTTTGTCTTTTTTATGGCGCAAGGTTGTGGTTGAAGGAATTGCAGAGGGATTTGCAGGCGAAACAATGAGGTTTATTGAAAAAATCAGAGAAAAATGACAGTTTTCCTTTTAAGCATGAAAAGACGGATGATAGCCCCGGCTTTTTGCTTTGGAAGATCACATCATTATGGCAACGTAAATTAGCATTGATTTTGGGTGAATTCAAGATCACCCAAACTCAGTACGCAATTTTAGCCTCGCTTTTGTGGTTTCAGCGCCACAATACGCCGACAACACAAGCTCATCTGGTCGAGCACACCAAAATCGATAAAATGACCCTTTCTAAGGCGGTGCGGAAGCTACAAACCAACGGGTTGGTGGCCCGAGAGGCTTCGCCTACAGACCACAGGGCGATTCATGTTGGTTTTACTGAATCTGGTTATCAAGTGATTCTCAAAGCGATCATCGCTATTGAAGCGGCGGACGAAGAGTTTTTTGGGGGGCTTTCCGACCAGCAGCTGGCATCGTACAAAGAGATTGCCCAAAAAATCCTGAATCATAAGCCGTAAACACTTTGAAATCCGGCGATAGGATACCTGTTTTCGTCGGTCCTTTGAGTGCTGATTTGACGGCCTTTGCTTTAAAAAAGTCTCCCAACCTTTCTGAGGTTTGCGGCTTCCAAGCAGGTCTTTGGCTGGAATTCTTTACTGAGCTTCAGACGTTTCATGGATATCCTTTGTTGAGTGAGATTCTACCTCAGCGGATTGTTTGAAACCGGGGTTGAAAATGGATTGCCCTCAAAAAATTCGAGGGCAATCGATGGTGAAAGTAAGGCCGTTATGACCGAATTTTGGCTAGCTTGTCCTCTAAGGAGTCGTGGTATCGTCTGTCCCCGTTGCAGACATTCGTTCAACGTATGCCCCAATCCCTTCATCGTTCAAAGCCCCGGCAGCATAGGCGTCTTTAAACATCGTGACCAAGGTGTCCAGGTTGACTCCGATCAAATCGTTTGAATCCAGTTGGATCGCTGGACTGAATTTGATCTTAAATTCCAAGTCTTTTTGAAGTTGGACACCATTATAACTCAACGAATATTGAGCTTGGGAGCAATTTTCAGGGTCTCTGTGAATTTCTACAGCTAACTCCCCGAGCAGAAAGCCGGTAGGGACCGTGACAGTGCCCCATGGGATACTGCTCCCAGCAGAGACATCTACCAGTCCCAAGACGGCAGTCATCGCGGAGGCTCCTGTTGAGTCTTGAACGGTATCACCAGACGCATCTAACATCTTGATTTGGGTTATACAAAATTTGAAGTCTGTTAAACCTGATACAGCCAAGTTAGGTGCGCCACTCATGTTGGCGGCAGGTACCGTAATCGCTTTGCTACTCAGGGTAACGGGCCCTGTTGTGGTTATCGTTACAACCCCAGGGGTTGTAGTGGTCGCGCTAGCGACTGTTGCATTGTCTTTGGCTTTACAGCCAGCTAACGCCAGCAGCCCCAAAGTGGCTACCAGAAGTTTTACGTGGTTTCCGTTCATGATCTCTCTCTGATGGAAATGATAAACTCTTACAGGACTGTTAAGAGCATAGAACCCTTTTTTGCAAATATCGGACCAGTGATATATGTAATATGATGATATACTAGTATTGCGGTCCCCAAGGAAAAAACACAAATTTTCACAATCTAACTTCGATTAAATTTAATTTCTTTATACAAAAAATGTCGATCCTTCTGGATACAATTTAGTCGAGTTGATGAGTGATCCTGAATCAAACCTAGGGATCCTGGCTTCCATGGAAACCAGTGAACCCACAAGGCTCTCCGTTGAAGGTTTTGAAAGTAGGGTTGTCTGGTTCTTCGGAGTTTTTAGTTTCAAAATTAAACTTTTTGCGTCATCCCCGGGGACGAGTAACAGCAACCACCTCGACGAGGAGTCTTCTTCAAAAACTAAATCAATTTAGCTTTTTATTACACTCAGTCATTTAGGGGCTGCCAACTGTCATTAGTTTCTTGGCGGTTCAAGCAGCTTGCTAAAGGCACCAGTCTATCGGTCCATTACTCCGGTAAAGAAATTCCCCAGTCCTCCTTCTTTCGGGCCTTTCCCCATTCCTGCTGAACTACGACCGCTGTTAAACCAGCAATATGGGGCTGTTTTTCTGGTTGTTTGAAGCTTGCCCCAAGGTGCAAGTTGGGCGTAAGGTGAAGCCATGGAAACCGAACCCAATCAAATCCACATCCTGGTGGTCGATGATAACTTGCTAAATCTCCATATCCTTGAACGACAACTCAAGGAGTTGGGGATGCAACTGATTTTCGCTCGGAATGCTGTTCAGGCCATTGATTGCTTGACCAGGGTGCAGCCAGACTTAATCTTGTTGGATGTCATGATGCCTGGAATGGATGGGTTTGAATTGGCCAAGATCCTCAAGGAAAAGCCGGAAACGGCGGAGGTGCCGATCATCTTCATCACGGCGCTGACCGATGAAGCCAGCGTGCTGAAAGGTTTTGCTGCCGGGGCGGTGGATTACGTCACCAAGCCGATCAAACAGGCGGAGCTTTTGGCCCGGGTGAAGACCCATCTCGCCTTGCGCCAGACCAAGGCCCAGTTGCGGCATTACCTAGAGGAAACCAAAGTAGAGCTCGAAGAAACCAACGGTGCGTTAAGCTTTTTGTTAAAAAAATCTGAGAAGGACCGAATGGCGATGGAAGCCAAGGTTCAAAGCAACATAGAAAACCTACTCAACCCTCTTTTGATCCAACTCAAAAACAGTGGTTTGACCGAGGTCCAGGCGGAACAAATGGGGATGATTGAACAAACCCTGGAAGACATATTGAGCCCTTTCGCCAAAAACATGTTTGGTCACCATGGCTTCACTCCCGCTGAAATGGAGATCGTTCGGTACATAAAAATGGGCAAAAGCAGCAAAGATATCGCCAAAATCCTGGGGAAATCCATCCGAACCATTGATGTGCACCGCAATGCAGTCCGCAAAAAACTGGGACTGGTCAATCAGAAGGCAAACTTGGTTGATTTTCTCCAGCAAAGTGGCCGTGAGATAGATGCCACCTAACCGATCTACTACAAACTACCTATAAAATACTTAGATCCTCCCCCCTTATACTTAGCTATCGTTTTTTGTGGTGATATTGATATCCTGATATATATAAAACTGAAGTGAAAAGAACGATTGCTCCTGGCCAGGAGCAGGTGATCAAACCGAAGGTCCCATGATAGATCAGAAAGTACTTGAAATCAACCAGCTGCAAATGGGGATGCAGATTCATCGATTTTTAGATGTTCCACTGCGTTTTCAAGTCGCAGACCCTGTCGTCATAGCCTTTTTACGGAAATTTAAGTTCACGGACATCCAACTCCGCAGGGCCGGTAGGGTTTTGCGTCGAGCGGCGGGGGACTTACAGCCAGGGGATCAGATCTTAGAATTAGGCACCCTCACCGAGCCAGTGAAGGTCTTGATGCCCAACCAAATTCAAATACTCAACAACGCTGGTTTCTATTGGGTGCTTGCTGGCCAAGTTGTGGCCGCTAAGGTAGCCAACTCCAACTCGGCCACTGCCTTGATGGGGACCGAACGGCCAAGGTTAGGCCTGATCAAACCGGCTGAATCTTCGGGAAACAACAGGCTGATCCTGTCTGCCCCAAAGCCCAACAAACACATGGTGTCTGTGCGGGACCGGCTGCGCACCTTGCAGGACCAACTACCTTCCGTTGAGCAAGTGTTATCCGAGGGCGACCAGATCCTCAACGATATTTACGATACCCGGTTTCACCAACGGTCGGCCGCTAAGAAAGTCTCCGAGTTGAGCAAGGAAATGGTTGGTTTGGTCGAGAGAAGCCCCTACGCCACCTCAGTCAATCACCTCCTCAGAGATTCCCAGACCACGATTGACCGGCACTCGCTGGATGTCGCTAATTATCTGATCGTCGCTTGTAAGGTGATGCAAGGGTTTGACTCTAAACAACTAGCCGCTGTGGGGGTGGGAGGTCTGTTGCATGACATCGGGAAGACCCAACTCCCTGAGCATCTCCTGGTTGAAAAAGGACGATACAACCAACAAGAGCGAATCCTGATGGCCCGTCACCCGCAATTAGGGGCTCAGCATTTAGCCAAGATGGGGTATGGTCCGCTCCAGGTGAACATGGCACTGCACCACCACGTCAACCGCCAGGGCGGTTACCCAGAAGCCGATTATAGCCAGATCAGCCCGTTGGCCAAATTGACCGGCATTGCGGATATTTACCAAGCGATGACGGCGTACCGTAGCTATAAGAAAGAAGAAATCCCCTTCCAAGCGATGCAGGACTTGCTGAAATTGAGCCGTATCCACGTTGATGTTAATATGGTGATGATGTTCATCAAAGCGATTGGTGTATACCCTGTTGGGTCAGCGGTGAAGCTCTCCGATGGGAATGTGGCCTTTGTTGTCGATAAAAACGCAAACACCACCCGGCCTAAAGTTGTCCCGGTTTTGACAGGTGCCCAGCAGAAAATCTCTAACCCAACATTGATGGACCTGGATAGCCAAGATTTTGGTGATATCTCGATTGATCATGCGGTGAACCACCGAGAGTATTTCCCCACAGGCGGCTTGGACCTGTTTGCTAACCTTGATTTTGCTGTTTGATCTGAAATCGAAGGTTAAAATATAAGACACCTCCCCCAGTTGTTGGGGGAACCCTGCCTTCTCCCCTTCGCCTTCAATCAGTTGTTGCAGTCTTCACTCTAGGGCTCCAACTAGCGAGTCATGCGCTTGGCGAAGGTCACCACAAACAGAGACATCCCAAAGGCACCGCCAAAGGCCTCAGTAGCCGCAACCGCTTTGGCCCAGCCACGAGGGGTCATATCCCCGTACCCTAAGGTGGTGAAGGTCACCACACTGAAATAGATGCAATCCCCAAGCCTTTCAACCCATTGGCTGAGGCTCAGCCCCGGCGTATATCCAATATGTCCTTGGGCCCCCTGCACGTCTGTGAAAAAGTAGACCACCGCACACATGAAAATAACGGCCATTGAGGACAACACCACCCGGCTGGGTTTTTCGCTGTATCCACTGATCAGGTCAACCAGTTTTGAGGTGAAACGTTGCACCGAAAAGAGGGGCATCAATTTTCGGCGGACGACCATCTCTCGGTGAGAAAATTGTCCTGCCATCAAAAAATGACCATTTTGTTCGTGCACCTGTTTTAAATGCCGATAGACCTCTTCGAGTTCTTCTCTGATTTGGCGCACTTCTTCAGGTTTACCTGCCTTGTTCGCCTGTTTGATCCGCTGGTCTTGCTTGAACTTGCTTCCCCATTTGACATGGTCGAGCTTGGCTTCGGACAGGTTCGCTCGCAGCAGGTCGGTCCCCGACAAAACCGCATTGTTCAGGTTGGCCTGCCCCAGATCAGCTTTGAAGAGGTTGGCCCCATCTAAGTTGATGTGAAAGAGGTGAGCCCCTTTCAGGCTGGCATGGTTTAAATCGGCATCCCTGGCGTCACAACCGCCGTGGCCCAACAGGTGAAGGCCGTCCAAGTCGGCTCGGGATAAAGCAAACCCCTCCATGCTTCGGCCCAGTTTGGCCCAGCCCTCTAACCACTCCTTGACCTTCGGGTTGTCTTTGGCCTGGTCTGGGTCGTGCCAATAACACAAGTTACTGGGGCCTGCTTCCTCTTTGCAGAACCGGTGATCTCGTTTGCGGTAATGGCAAAAACCTAGCTTTTGTTTGGCTTTTTGTTGTTTCATAAGCTCCAACCGGCTTGTTTTGATTCCCACAACGTTCAAATCATTCAGCCGACTCCTTGGGACTATTGTTTCACAATTTTTAACAGACCGGAATCTAAAAAGGAATCGAAACGCAAAGCGGCCCTGGAATGCCCAAGACGTTCTGCGAAGACCTCGTCGCTGATGGTCGAAGTCGTGATTGATGAGTTGTTTGATGGTGTCGCGACGCTGGGGGGCAAATTGTGGAGGGTAGGGACCCCACGCCATGGCTCCCGCTCTCATCGATAGCCCTTAGGGTCAACCTTGGTGAAGCTACTCTGGGGGTAGTTTACGGTTCCCTCACAAAACTCAAATGACTGACCTCCCGCTATGGTGTAAACTTTCCAAAGCAGGTCAATGTCAACCAAGTGTCAGGGCAACTCATGAACGTATTGATCCTTTGTACCGGGAACTCTTGCCGCAGCCAGATGGCTGAAGGCTTTTTGCAAAGGGCTTCGCCCGATTGGGTGGTTCGGTCCGCAGGAACCGAACCTTCGCCTGAGGTGCACCCCATCGCTATCCAAGTGATGGCAGATAACAAGATTGACCTGTCCGGGCATCGACCTGAATCTGTTGATTTATACTTAGGACAAGAATGGGACCTTGTGTGGACCGTTTGTGGCGGGGCTAGGGAAAGTTGCCCTCGATTTTCAGGCAAGGTAAAGCAGCAGATTCATATCGGCTTTGATGATCCTGCCGGTTTTTCTGGCACTGAGGCCGAAGTACGGGGCCGCTTCCGACAAGTTCGGGATGAGATTGAGGCGGTTTGCCTGCGTATGGCCCGGCAATATAAATCTGGAGCGATGTCATGAGGAACGAACGAGTGATGACCAGCCTTTTCGAACGGTATCTAACCCTATGGGTGGGGCTGTGTATCTTTGTCGGGATTGGGTTAGGGAAGGTGGCCCCAGGTTTGGCGAAGGAGCTGGATAGCTATTCTATCAATGTCAACGGGGCGCCGGTGGTCTCGATACCTATCGCCATTTGCTTGTTTTTCATGATGTACCCCATCATGGTGAAAATCGATTTTGCTACGGTGATCCAAGCGGGGAAAAGCGGGAAACCGGTGTTTTTGACCCTGTTCATCAACTGGTGTATCAAACCCTTCACCATGTACGCCCTGTCGTTGCTGTTTCTGGGCATGTTGCTCAAAGGCCTGATCGGAGCGGATGCGATGGACCTGATCAAAATGCCTTTTGGGCTGGATCTCCCGGTTGGTGCGAAACAAGGCTCAGGGACGGTGGTTCTGTTGGGCGACATCAAGATGTTAGAAATCCCTTTGTGGCGTAGCTATTTTGCGGGGTGCATCCTGTTGGGGGTTGCGCCCTGTACGGCGATGGTCTTGGTTTGGGGCTATCTTGCCAAAGGCAACGACGGCCTCACCTTGATCATGGTGGCGGTCAACTCGCTGGTCATGCTGGTCTTGTACGGCGTGTTGGGCGGCTTTTTGCTTGGGGTTGGGAAACTACCTGTGCCATGGCAAGCGTTGTTGCTTTCGGTGGGTTTCTACGTTGCCTTGCCGCTGGTTGCAGGGTATTTTTCACGTAAATGGATCATTGGGGTAAAAGGGGAAGACTGGTTCAAGGAAAAGTTTCTTCATGTCCTGACCCCCATCACCATCAGTGCTTTGTTACTGACTTTAGTGCTGTTGTTCAGCTTTAAGGGGCAGGTGATCCTAGAAAACCCTCTGACCATCCTTTGGATTTCCATCCCGCTTTTTTTGCAAACGATCTTGATTTTCACCTTAGGGTATGGCGCTGCAAAGCTGATGAAACTCCCCTATGAAGACGCCGCTCCTGTGGCAATGATCGGTGCGTCGAATCATTTTGAGGTGGCGATAGCCACGGCGGTGATGCTCTTTGGGCTCTCTTCGGGAGCCGCCTTGGCCACGGTGGTCGGGGTGTTGATCGAGGTGCCGGTGATGTTGATGCTGGTGGCGTTTTGTAAACGAACCTCAGGTTTCTTTAGACAACCCTAGCCAAAGTGGACACCAACTGACCGAGGTGATGGGTAGAGCGGGGCAGCTCTCTGGTGGCAATCGGACAAATTTTGGTTTTCATGTGGGTTAAAGTTTTTTCTTCAGCCGCCGATGAGGCCAGAGAGGTACTGATGAAACAACTGATCCTGATCTTCTTATTGTGTATACCGAACTTTTGTTTTGCAGAAGAGGGGGGCAGCTATGTCGCCTATATCAGGGAAGTTGGAAATGAGCTGTTTCTCAGCGATTTTCAACTAGGCAGTACCGAGCGGATCAAAGACCAAGACGGCCACGGTGGAGCCTTTGGCTGGATCATCAAAAACGAAGGGGTTTCCTTTTTTACCTTTGAAATGGGTGGCAGCCAGACAAAGTATGTTGGCACGGTAGAAGATGGGGTGAATGTCAGTTTCAGCCCAGAGTCCGGTTCGGGGTTTGAGGCCCTTTCGCAGAGCAACAATGTGAAATACGACGTTGACCTGAGCTTCTCCAACCCCTACGTGGGTCTGACCTACACCAATTGGGAAATCACCAAACACTCAATGAGGAACCGGTGGTTCGCACCCTCTACTTATGGTTTTGGGCTGGTCAAACAGATCGCTCGGGGGGAGGTCCAGATCTTGGGTAGCGATGGGACAACCCTAGCCACCGCCAAATACCAATCTGGCAACCGGCGGTTTTTTAACCTCGGCTGGGGGTTTAACTACGAATTTTTGTACATGTCCTTGTTGTTCCGTTTTGTTGAATCGCCAGTATTAGAAGTCCTCAGTTGCAACCAAACGGCGATTGGGCAGACCGCCTGTGACCGGTTTGAAGCGGCCACCGGGAACAGAAACAACGCCACCAACCTGTTCCAGGGCGGGGTGTTAAAAATTGGAATCCTTTTTTGATACCTAACCATGAAAAAAACTCTACTGACCTTGATCTTGCTTTTTTCGGCTGGCGTAAGCTTCGCTGAAAATCAGGACGATGACCGGCTCTATTATTTTTTGGAAGTGGGCAACCAAATCGCTCTGTCTGACTTCCAGATGGGCTCAACCGAGAAGATCAAAGACAAAGACGGCAACGGGGTCGGGTTGGCTTTCGTGATCAAAGAGGGCTCTGTCCTCAAGCTCGCTTTAGACTTTGGGTATTCGGAGACGGTGTACAAAGGGGCCGTGGAAGATGGGGTGGACGTCAGTTTCACCCCCCAAACCGGTACGGGGTTCGAGACCCTCTCCTCGTCCACCAATGTGAAGTATGATTTTGATGTCGGTTTCACCAACCCCTACCTGGGGCTAAACCTGATGATCGAAAACTTTATGATCGGCGGCGGGCGTATCTTTCAAAAAGCGAAAGGTGGGGTGGTGCTGTCGTCTCAAGATGTAGAAATTGCCACAGCGAGCTATCAGACCAGCACGCAGCTCTATTACCAAGCGGGCTTCCACTTTGCTTTGGATAGCCTTTATTTCGGTTTTTTAGCCCGAGGCTTCGAGGCCCCGTCCTTAGTGATTGATAGCTGCAACACCGCTGCCTTGGGGGACCTGGTTTGTACCCGCATCAAAAGCGCAACCGGCAACCGCAACCTCCGCTCCACCCAGTTTGGGGAAGGGGTCCTGAGGTTGGGCTTTTTGTTTTGAGCGGCCAGGGAACCTATCAACCCCTTGGGTTATTGATGGCTGTGAACCGCTCAGTATCCCTCTTTTTCCATCTCTTCTTTCGGCACAAAACGCAGCGCCGCTGAGTTGATGCAGTACCTCATCCCCGTAGGGGCAGGGCCGTCTGGGAAGACATGGCCTAAGTGGCAGTCACCCGCTTTGCTCCTCACTTCGGTGCGAGAGGAAAACAACGTTTTGTCCGTATGTTCCACGATGTTCTCCGCCACCAAGGGCTTGGAAAAACTTGGCCAGCCGGTGCCGGAATCAAACTTGTCTGCGGAGCTGAACAAAGGCTCTCCCGAGACAAGGTCTACATAAATCCCTTCGGTCTTTTTGTCCCAAAATTCGTTGTCAAAGGGCCGCTCGGTGCCGTCTTGTTGGGTGACTTGGTATTGCAGGTCCGTTAGTTTCGACTGGAGGTCGGCGTCGTTTGGTTTCATGATTTCCAATGTTGGTTGATGAAGGGTTGTCGTCCAGAACCTTCCCGGTAGGCTTGGTAATGCCCAGGGTTGCTCTGGTGATAATTTTGGTGGTAATCCTCGCCGTCAAAGAATGGGGTCGCTGGCTTGATTTCCACCGCCACAGGGGCGACAAAACGGTTCGAAGCCTGGAGCTGGTCCAAGCTAGCCTGGGCGACTTCTTTTTGGGCCTGATCAAAGGTATAAATCACCGGTTGGTACTGGGACCCACGGTCTGCAAACTGGCCCCCGGCGTCGGTCGGGTCGATGTGACGCCAGTAGAGGTCTAACAGCTCTGAATAGCTGATGATCTCAGGGTCATACTCCACCAGCACCGCTTCAATGTGTTGGGTCCGACCGCTACAAACGGCTGTGTAGTTGGCGGTGTCGGCGGTGCCTCCGATGTACCCTGAAACGGTCCGGCTCACCCCTGGTTTCCCGTCGAACTCAGACTGGCTGCACCAAAAACAGCCCCCGGCAAAAATCGCTTTTTGTTGACTCATATCGTTCCTTTTTCCTCTAAGGATAGGGCGAGGCTTTGCCCTAGACCAAGTAAGTAGATTACAGAGTATGCAGCGAAGGGCTCAAGTCCCGCAAAAAGTCGCTTTGATTCTTTGTTCTGCTAAGGGCGGCGTTTGATAAATAGCGAACTGGGGTTGCTCGGTGAATGGGTTTTTTAGGACCTCAATCATCTCCTGGAACACTGAGAAATCCCCGGTCAGGCCCCCTTGAATCGCCCGCTCAATCTGGTGGTTCCTTGGGATGAAAACCGGGTTGACTTGGTTCATCAATGCCTTGGATTCTTCGGTACTCAGGGTTTGTTTTTCTAATCGAACCTGCCACTGGGCGTAAAATTCATCAAACAAGGGGGTCCGTTTGAAGTGGTAGGGTTCTCCGGCTAGACTGCGGAAGCTTTGGGTAAAATCCAAGTCTTCGGTTTCTAGGTAGGTCAACCATTGGCGGATCAGCCCTTTGTCCCCTGGTTCGGTGTCCAACAGGCCTAGCTTCTTGCCCATTCGAGAGGTCCACTTATCGTCGTAAAGGTGTAAATAGCTCTCTAACGACTGGTTCCCCAACCTCATCCCTTCGTCCGGGTCCTCCGCAATCAAGGGCAGCAAACAGCTCGCCAGACGGTACAGGTTCCACTGAGCGATCTCAATCTGGTTGTTGTAGCTGTACCTGCCTTGGCGATCAATGGAGCTGAAGACTCGGTCAAAAGCGAAGTTGTCCATGAAGGCGCAGGGGCCGTAGTCCAGGGTTTCCCCGGAAATGGTCATGTTATCGGTGTTCATCACCCCGTGGATAAAACCGACCGACATCCAATGGGCCACCATCTCCGCTTGGGCGTGGGCCACTTGCTCCAAAAAGGCAAGGGCCTGGTTATCGCTGTCCTTGAGCGCAGGATAATGGCGGTTGATGGCGTAGTTCAGCAACTTTTTCAGGCCTTCAACATCCCGCCGGGCGGAGAAAAACTCAAAGGTACCGATACGGATATGGCTGGAGGCAACCCGAGTCAACACCCCGCCTGGGAGGGATTTTTCCCGTTGCACAAAGTCACCGGTGCTGGCCGCTGCCAGGGCACGGGTGGTGGGGATGCCTAAGGCGAACATTGCCTCGCTGACGATGTATTCCCGCAAAACTGGGCCTAAGGAAGATTTTCCGTCTCCACCTCGTGAATAGGGGGTGCGCCCGGAACCTTTCAGCTGGATATCAAACCGGTCCCCCTTTGGGGTGAGGACCTCGCCCAACAACATCGCCCGGCCATCCCCTAACTCAGGGACAAAGTTCCCAAATTGGTGACCTGCATAGGCCAAAGCGATGGAACTTGCACTTTGCGGGATCACTTGCCCGGTGAACAACTCCGCCAATTCCTGGTCGCTGCGGTGTTCTAACTCCAACCCTAGCCCTTCTTTCGCCAGTTTTGCGTTAAACGCCAGCAACACCGGCTCGCACACCTTCGCTGAAGGCACCACCGAATAAAAATCGTCCGGTAGATCTTGGTAACTGTTATTGAACTCGATCATGGTTAGCTTAGCTCTGGGGTCAGAAAAAGTTTGTACCTCTCATCCTAACCCCGAGGCCAAGCTTCTTCTGTAGCGGAAATTGCGGTTCCTTGCCGATTCATCAGGAACAAAGAGCCTGCGACCTTGTACTGGAATCTCACCCTCCAAATCAACGGGGTCTCAACAGCCAACGATGTTGATACTCGGATAGAGATAACAGGCAATCGGTGATTGGCCAAATCTTGGTTGGAATGATACTCTAAAATCAAAATATGGGAATGGTGTTGTAAAGAAGATGTTCCTCTTTAATTTCGCTTCAGTCGTCAGGGATTGCTTTTTGTCTAAGTGATGGGTAGGACAAAATTGCATGGCGAATGATTCCAGCGCATCGGTTTGATGCGGCGGCTAGGCATCAAAGAAATTTTCTATTTATCAGGGACATGACAAGAAACCTCCGGCGATTAGAATGAACCTTCAATTCTTCCTCAAGCTCATTCAGCCAAACCGTTCAGCACGAGAGAGCCTAGAGGCCCCTAGTTATTGGATCCTTTCTGCTATGTTGCTTTTGACAGGTATAGGGCTTCCGTTGCACGCTTCCTTACCTGAAGTCCCAGGGGCAGCCAAGGTGTTGTTGCTTGGGATTTGTGCCTGCATGTGGCTGTCCTTTTTGTTGCTGAAAACCAAGTTCTACCCTTGGGTCTCGACAGCATCGATATCGATGCTGTCCATGTTGCCCCTGGCCATGATTGTCTTTGGCTCCCCCTACGAAGGCACCCTGAAATGGCTGATTGTGGCGATCATCGGCGGCGGGTTGGTTTTGAGCATCCGGCAACTGACGCTGGTCTTAGCTGTTGAGTACTGTGGGTTGTTTTTCTTGTCCCAAATACAAAATATATTCGAGGCTTCTGTACTGCTTGAATCATTGATGTTCATTACAGTCCCCTACTTTTTTATGGTCGGGTCGATGGTGGTACGTAACCAGCAGATTCGAAAAATCCAGCAAAAGACAGTCGAGTTAAAAAAAGAAAATGCCCAACGGAAGTCGATTGAACTGGAGCTGCGGGCCTCCAAAGAGCAGGCGATACAGGCGAATATCGCCAAAAGCACGTTCTTAGCGAACATGAGCCACGAGATCCGCACCCCGATGAACGCCATTTTGGGGATGATCAACTTGTCTTTAGAAAACCAATTAGAGGATGAAACACGGGACTTCCTCGGCGATGCGCTGAGTTCGGCAAATGGGCTGCTGGTGTTGCTCAACGACATCTTAGACCTTTCGAAAATCGAGTCTGGCAAAACAGAGATCGTCAATGCGAATTACGACATCGAAAAGGAAATCCAAAAGGTGGTCAGCACCTTCTCTCTGGCCTTTAGTGCTAAGGGGATCTATCTAGAACCCCATTTGGACCCCCGGTTACCTAAATGTATCCTTGCTGACCAGCTACATCTGCGCCAAGTTTTGGTGAACCTGGTGGGAAATGCCTTTAAGTTCACCCACAAAGGCGGGGTGAAAATTCAGATTGAGAATCTCTACCACGAAGGTGACATCGTAACCCTGTTAATCTTGGTTATCGATACAGGGACCGGCATCCCGGAAGAAAAGTATAAACGGATATTCGAGGACTTTTCTCAAGCAGACGCCACGGTGAACCGTGAATACGGTGGGACCGGGCTGGGTTTGGCGATCAGCCAAAAACTGGTGCATTTGATGGGCGGGGAGCTGTGGGTGTTGAGTCAGCTCGGCGAGGGAAGCTGTTTTGGGTTTACCTTGCCTTGTAAAGTCAGTGAATCATCGCCTCAAATTGAAGCATCGGTTCTTTTGCCTGATTTATCTGGGACGGACATTTTGCTGGTTGAAGACAACCGGATGAACCAAAAGTTGATGTTGGCGGTGATGTCGAAAGCTGGGGTGAAAGTGGATGTGGCGGGCAACGGGAAAATCTGCCTCGAAATGCTGGCCCATGGTGATTATCAAGTTGTGTTGATGGACCTGCAAATGCCCGAAATGGGTGGGATTGAGGCGACCGGTTTGATCCGCGGCGGTGCCGCCGGTGACCATCAAAAAAATATCCCGATCATCGCCATGACAGCCAATGCGTTTAATGAAGACAAGAGGCAGTGTTTGGAAGCGGGCATGAACGACTTTATATCAAAACCAGTCAAAAAAACCATCCTGTTCACCACCATCCAGAAGTACCTTCAGGCATATCAAGAAGAGGCTTAGAGGTGGAAACCGGCCCCAACCGCCAAACTCACTCTAGGACCTTGCCTTTAGCTAAGGCGTAAGGGGGCGCTCCCGTTTTGTCCTGTCCATACCGATATTCCAGGGACTTTATGGTTGACCCTCCGTTGCAAAAAAGAGAGATGTTTTGTGGGTGATCAAAAACACAGCCCATGGGCGGCGGCCTCTTCAGCGTTCGTATTCAGCAATGATGGTGGTTGCGGCTACCGAGGACTCAAAATAGGTTTGTTTGATTTTAAGGTAGGCAGGGTCCGAAAAAAACGAATCCATCGATGGTTTGTCTTGGAAGTAGATCGCAAACACCCGGTTGATCGGGTTACCGCCTTCGTTGGTTAAGGTCTCGGATACCTTGAAATCGTACCGAAACCCTCCACCCTTTTTGGACAAGAGCGGGCTCATGGCTGTCCTGTATTGGGTATACAGCAGGTCGTCTGTGATTTGTAAACCCACGGTCATTTCGTAAGCCATTGCTGATTCCTTGGAATGAATTGGTTTGTTGAAGCGGTAAGTATACAAGCAACAGCCGAATAACTCCACCATTTCAAACAACCCGCAAACTTCCTGTGGGTTGGTCGTTCCATGTGCAGCGAAACCACCAGCTTTGCATCAGCTCAGGTCCGGCTGAGGTGCCAACACCATTGATCACCACAAACCCACCAAACCGGGTTTTGACCATGGTTCACAACAGGAGACCAACCAAGTCAACACAAGACCCAAGCTGTTTTTCGCCCAGTGGTTGCAACAGGTCTTCAGCGGCCTGTCCAAAACTGGTGGTGGCATCTGCCAGGATTTCTGCCCCTGCGGTGGATAGCTGCACCAAGCTAACCCTGGCATCACGAGGGTTTTGTTCTTTCTGGACCAGGTGGGTTTTTTCCATCGGGTTCACCAAACGGGTCACCCCCGAAGCAGTCATCCCCAAAGACTCAGCTAGGTCAATCCGCCTCATGGTCTGGTTCGGCGCTTTGTTTAGGTGATACATCACTAGAAATTCCGAGAACCCGATGCCGTGAACGCTCAGACATTGGTCAATTCGTTTTTGAAATTTAGTTTGTAGTCGAGATAGGGATAAAATAAGTTCGATCTTTTCAGCCATGCCGTTCCTTGATGGATAGTTGATTTATGTTTGATAGATACTTGAGTAAGCAACTATATGACAACAGAAAAAGACATCCTTTGGTTTGACGCCGCTGATTGATTGGCTATGGGTTCCACTGGCTCCTTGGGGTAGAAGCCCGGCATCCAAGGGGCTAACGGACGTGGTAGTGTTCCAAAAAGTTGCTCAACATTTTTTTGCCTTCTGGGGTCAAGATGGACTCTGGGTGAAACTGCAACCCCACCGTTGGGTGGGTTTTGTGCTGGACCGCCATGATCTCTTGGTCGTCGCTCGCATAGGCGATGATCTCGAGTTGGTCCCCGACGTATGATTGGTCAATGACCAAGCTGTGGTAGCGGTTTGCCACAAAAGGGTTGCTGATTCCGTCGAAGATCGCAGCCCCGTTGTGTTTAATTTCAGAGGTCTTGCCGTGCATCATGTGGTTCGCCTCGACGACTTGACCGCCGTAGATCGCCCCAATCGCTTGGTGGCCGAGACAGACCCCTAAGATCGGGACCTTGCCTTGGAAATGGCGGATGACATCCAGAGAAATCCCCGCTTGCTCCGGGTCTTTGGGGCCTGGAGAAATGACGATGTGCTCAGGGTTCAAAGCCTCAATTTCGGCAACCGTCTTTTTGTCGTTACGGGCGACCACAATTTCTTTGGAGTAAATTTGCCCAAAGTAATCCACCAAGTTGAAGGTGAAGGAATCGTAATTATCAATAAACACCAACATAGATTATCTCGCCAACACCTGAACTGCCATGACTGAACTCCCTAACTTGTTTCTGGTTTCTAACAACTCTTGCTCCGGGATCGAGTCGGCGACTGTCCCTGCTGCCGCTTGGGCATAAATACGGCCATCTTTCGACACCAAGGACCGAATCACCAAGGCGGACTTCAGGTTCCCCTGGAAGTCAAAAAAGACGATTCCCCCGGCATAGATTTCCCGTTGGCAGTTTTCAAACTCATCGATGATTTCCATGGCCCTGATTTTCGGGGTGCCGGTGACTGTCCCGGCAGGGAAGGAATACATCAAAGCGTCCACGGCGTCGTAGCCCTCTTTGAGCTGGCCGACCACATCGGAGACCATGTGGATCACATGGGAGTATTTCTCGATGCCCATCAAGTATTTGACTTCCACCGAACCGAATTTGGACACTCGGGCTAGGTCATTGCGGGCGAGGTCCACCAACATGATGTGCTCCGCACATTCCTTTGCGTCCCCTTTCAGCTCGGCGATCACTTCTTCTTCAGTTTGCCCCACGGCGTGCCGTTTCCGGGTGCCTGCAATCGGGCGGATGTTGATTTCCCCGTTGGTGACGTTGGTCAAAATTTCTGGAGAGGAGCCGATCAAGTCGTATTCATCGGACTTGATGAAAAACATACAAGGCGAAGGGTTCAGCTTTCTTAGATACCGGTAGACGTCAAAGCTGGAAGCCTGTTGCTCGACCGAAACCCTACGGCTGATTTGGACCTGGAAAATATGCCCTTTGCGGATGTAGTCTTTGCAACTGCGGACCATCCCGAGGTAATCTTCGTTGTTGATCGAGTAAAACTCTTCGGCAATCGGGGCTAGATCAGCGGCTGGTTTGGTGTGCAGCGGGCTAGGTGTAATCGGTTTTTCATACAAGTTGTGTGTCAGCTTTTGGTGCGCTGCGACTAACCATTGGTAGGCAGCATCCGCATCAACATGGGCTTCTTTAAACACATTGATGATGATTTTTGCACCAAAAGTCAGGTGGTCTAAGACAATGCAAACTTGAGGAACCACCATCCGGGCCAGGGGCAACCCAATCTCTCGGTCACCGGTGAACTTTACGTCTTCAAAAAAGCCCACACATTCATAGCACATGTGCCCGATACACCCGCTTTCAAATTCCCCTGAATTGTTAGACCGATATCGGGCCAAAAACTCTCGGGTGTATTCAAACACAGTTTTGGGGCTGACGTCGGTTGTGCCGTTGGCGTACTCGGTTTTGCAGCCCTCTGGGTCAGCGGTGATGACGGCGTGATAATCGTAGGCTAGGTAGGTGTACCTGTCCGAATCGGCGTGGTTAGAGAGGCTTTCTAAGAGCACAAAGCTTTCTTTCTCCCCCAAGCTTTGGGCCAAGGTCACCGGGGTGTGCATGTCCACGTTGATCGTTTCACTCCAAGAGTACACATCAAACTGTTCGTATTGCTCTTTGAATTCCTGGAGATTTATCATAGGGGTAACAGTTGCTTCGTTAAAATGACCGGCCCATCCGGTACAAACCAAACGCCGAGGCTGGGAACCGGCCACCGCTTTTGTAGGTTCACGGATCAATTTGATCAAAGTTCCGACCAAAGATCAAGCCTATCTGCTCTCAAGCGCCTTGTCCTCAGGAACCTATCATGAAGGCTCTTTTATAGGTTAAACCCACTTTACTGTATAACGAAAATAGTTTTTGTGGGATAATGGGAGTTGAAATGCCAGAATTTACTTGGGTTTGAAGTCAATAAACGACGTTTTTTTGCTCTAGGGAGCTACTTGGGGCTTTTTGAATTCCACTTCAGCCAACATAAAATCAAAAGCACGGTGTCCAGTCGTCATGCTTCGGTGTCTGATGTGGTGCTGGACTCGGTGACCAAGGGTTTGGGTCTTAGCCTGGGCTTCTGACAAGCCAAACAAGCCAAATCATTGTTTTGTGGACCTTCGCAGCTAGCCATTTTCACTGATAAAACATTTGCCTAGCTGCCATCTAGATAATTTCTTCCTAAGATTCTTTACATGGGCTGTTTTTTTTGATGTGATTCAAGCTAGAACCAGCTTGTATGAGACCTTTTGATCTCCAAATTTTTGGGTCTTTCGTTCTAAACTATCTTCAAGGTATGAATTGATCAACCTAGGATTGAACTTTCCTCTATCGCTACCGGTGATGAGGAACTTGATTTATTTAACCATCTTGGTTTTGTTCCCTTTGTTAGCCTGTGGTGCGACGTGGTCAGAGGCAAACGAGCCGATCAGGGTTGTGCCAGACGCACCTGTGCTGGATTACCGTATGGTTGTTTTAGGGGAAAAGCTTTTTCATGATCCGAGGCTCTCGGGAGACGGGACGATCTCATGTGCAAGCTGTCACCCTTTGGATCAAGGCGGTATGGATGGCCAGAAAGTGTCGACTGGTATCAGGGGGCAGCAAGGCCCGATCAACGCGCCGACAGTCTACAACGCCAGCCTGCATTTTGCTCAATTTTGGGATGGTCGGGCTGCGACCTTGGAAGAACAGGCCGCCGGGCCGGTCGAAAACCCTCTGGAAATGGGGGCCGTTTGGTCCGATGTGATCACCACTTTGAAACAAGATAAAGCCTATCTAAAAGAATTTGCTGCTCTGTTCGAGGACGGTATCACAAAACAAAATGTTGTGCGGGCCATTGCCGATTTTGAGCGAACTTTAGTCACACCAAACAGCCCTTTTGATCGTTATTTAAAAGGGGACGAAGCAGCGATTGGAGAGCTGGAAAAAACGGGTTACCGATTGTTCAAAGCCTATGGGTGCTCATCCTGCCACCAAGGAGCAGCGGTTGGCGGGAATATGTATCAAACCATGGGGATCATCAGGGATTATTTCCAAGACCGTGGGCATGTCACAAAAGCGGATCTGGGGCGGCAGAATGTCACAGGTGAAGAAGCCTCAAAACATGAGTTTAAAGTCCCCAGTTTACGTAATGTTGCGTTAACGGCTCCCTATTTTCATGACGGAAGTGCCACGACATTAGAGGCGGCTGTGACAGTGATGGGACGTTATCAAATCGGCCGGGACATCCCTGAACAAGGCCTTGGGGCAATCGTTGCGTTTTTAAAGTCTCTGACAGGAATCCAGAGGGGGGCGCAATGAAAGACTCTACCGCATTTCGGCGAACCACCCAGTGGCCTATTTTGGTGGGTATGGCGTTGCTTTGTGGGGTGTTGGTGTTGCTGTATTGGGGGGCCCAGGGTATCCCGCTCCAGACCCATGGTGAAATCTCAAAAGGCATCATCGAGCTTCGAGAAAAAAACGCCTTGGTTGAGAAAGAACTGATCAAAACAAGGCACCGGATTAACAATGACTTTGATCCTTTGGTGAAGGCGGTTCTTGATCTACAAACAGCAGCGGACCAGTTTGCTCTGCTGATTGAGCCCTTTGATCAGCCTGACCTGAAGCTGACTTGGGTAGAGTTTTATCGTATCCTCAAACTGAAGCGTAGTAAAATTGAGCGATTCAAGTCCAAAAATGCAATCTTGAAGAATTTTTTGGATTATTACCCCCTGGCGGTCAATCAGGCCCAAGCTGATCTACCTGTTGTTGGACGGGGGGAAGGATTGAGTCAGTCGCTCAACGACCTATTACAAGCGGTATTGTCACAAAACCTAAACTTAAATGGGCAGCCGTTCAGCGCAGATAAAGCACTCACTAGACTGAAACAGGAGACACAAAAGCTACCACCACTCAAGTCCGTCGGCATCGTGGTCGGACATACCCATAAAATATTGCGGGTTAAAGAGGAAGTCTCGGACTTGACCCTCATGGTGTTGGCTTTGCGTCTTGAAGTGCCATTGAATCAGTTTTTCTTGCAATTCCAATCCTATTATCTAGCTGATCAGCTCCGCAGTGCAAAATATAACACCGCTATCGCTGTTCTATCTGGCTTGTTGATTTTTTGTTTAGCGTGGTTTTTTGTCCGGCTGAGTAATGCGGCGAAAGAGCTGCAATTTCAAAAGTATGCCCTTGATCAGCATGCGATTGTCAGCACCACAGACCGAGAAGGGAACATCACTTATGTGAATACAGAATTCACCAAAATAAGCCAATTTACTCAGTCAGAACTAAAAGGGAAAAATCACCGTGTCATTCGGTCTGATCAACATGATGACGCCTTTTTTAAAGAGATGTGGGAGCGGATTGCCTCAGGTCAAGTGTGGCATGGTCAGATCAAAAATATCAAAAAAGGAGGAGGTCATTATTGGGTGTCTTCGACGATTGTACCTTTTTTAGATACTCACGGTGTACCCTTCCAATATATCTCCATCCGCACCGACATCACCGCCCAGAAAGAACAAGAACTTGAAATCATCAAACAACAGGAATTCTTAGAAGGCATCACAAGCTCCATGGCGGAGGGGGTGTTTATGATGGACCCAAAAGGGAACTGCCAGTATTTGAACCCCGAGGCAGAGCGGCAATTGGGCTGGAGTTTTCAGGAGTTAGAGGGGGAAGATTTTTTGGAGACGATTCGTTTTGAGAGTCCTCATGGCAAAGCTCGGGACCCCAAAACTTGCCCCTTATGCCTCGCCATGGCTGCGGGGAAGATGTTTCGCTCTGATGATGAAACCTTCACAAACAGAGATGGCCAGGAGTTTCCTGTCTCCATTGCGGCGGTTCCCCTGATTAAAGAAGGGATTATCCAAGGGAGTGTTGTGGTGTTTTCAAACATTTCTGACCGAAAAAAGGCCCAGGAAGACCTCAAACAAGCGAAGGAGGAGGCCGAAGCTGCAAATTGGGCAAAAAGCCAGTTTCTAGCGGTTGTCAGCCACGAAATCCGTACTCCCCTCAACGGGATCATGGGGATGATCGACGCCCTTATGGAAGAAGAAAACCGGCCTCAGGCTTTGAATTATCTGAAGACGGCGGCCTATTCTTCGGACATACTTCTGGGGCTCATCAATGATATTTTGGATTATTCAAAGATAGAGTCTGGGAAACTAGAGCTTGAAGCGGTCAATTTTGACTTGAAGAAAGAAATCCAACAACTGGTTGATACGCTGTCAATCCGGGTCGAAGACAAGCCGGTTGAGCTTGGTTTTCATATAGATCCCAAGATTCCTCAGGTTATTTGTGGCGACGTGCTGCGTTTTCGCCAGATCTTATTGAATTTGGCGGGCAACTCCATCAAGTTTACTGCCCGTGGTCGGATTGATATCAATGTGGAGTGCCTGTATTTGGGTGAAGAAAAAGTCCAGCTGCAATGCTCGGTTGTAGACACAGGCATTGGGATTGCAAAAGAAAAACAAAAACAAGTCTTTGAGAGCTTTACCCAGGCCGAATCTAGTACCACGAGGCAGTTTGGAGGGACGGGCTTGGGCCTCTCAATCACCAAACAGTTAGTTGAGCTGATGGGCGGCACCGTCTTTTTAACCAGCGAGCTAGGCTCCGGGAGCACCTTCAGCTTCACCTTGGATTTTGCTCACGAACGTATGGGCAGTGACAAGCCGGAGATCGCAGCCAGTACCCACCGCTCAGACACCATTGAAGGGCTGCATATTTTGCTGGCTGAGGACAACCTAGTGAATCAGAAATTGGCCTTGATGGTGTTGAAAAAGGGCAAGGCTACCGTGACCTTGGCCAACAATGGACAAGAGGCCTTGGAACAGTTAGCCCAAGAAGATTTTGATTTGGTGCTGATGGACTTGCAAATGCCGGTTTTGGATGGCTTGGAAGCCACACGTCAGGTCAGGGCCGGTGCGGCAGGGGTCCGCAACCCCCAAATCCCAATCATAGCCATGACAGCGAACGCTTATAAAGAGGACCGCTCCCGGTGTTTAGAAGCGGGGATGAACGACTTTATCAGTAAACCCTTTAAAAAAAACACCTTGTTTGAGTTGATCAATACAATCTGTAACCTTTCTTGATCTACCGTTAAGGTTCCTTGGGTTGGGGCTTCAAAGCTCCGTTGCTACAGCAGTAGGCCATACCGCTTCAGCCCGATATGGCCCTGTTTCGAATCGACTGTTATTTGGATAAGTCGATCGTAGCCCCAAACACATCAAATAAATGAACTGAGTGATGATCAGCTGAAAATTTGAAATTCACCTGGGAAGGAATACCTGGGAAGAGGTCTTTTGAACCTGTAGCCGCTTTGGTCGCAACGTTCATCGCTAAACCCATCAACCCACCGCCAGCTCCTACGGTCTCTGACGCCACAAACTTGGTTTTTTCGAAGGCGGCAAAGCTATCGAAGTTCTCACCGGAGCCGGTAACCTCGGCGGTGTTTTTGAGTCCATCAAAATAAAGGATAGCCCCAGATTCACTGATTTTCCAAGTCGCTGTGGTGACCACTTGGTATTCACTGACCATCAGGTCCGGCCATTTTTGTTGCCAATCAATGAGCTTGGCGTCCAGATAGGCCTGGCTGACTGTGAATGTGAACTTGGCCATCTGCGTATCGAAATTCAGGGCAACGGACCCTTGGGAAAAGGGCGTCATCATTTGATCCTTGTCGCCATCTTTCACTGAGTCAACTTGCCATAGGCCCACAAACTGCTGGGTCACCGCTATGTACTCAGGTGTCTGGTGGACCATATACTGGTTTACCTTGGGCGAACAGCCAAAGGTGAGAAGGGCTAGACCAGCGGCAGCGAGTATTGAAATGGATGATTTCATCATTCCCCCTTAAACATTTTTCATTCATTGAAAAACAGATTTATCAGCAGCATTGGTGGTAAATCTGGTTACCGATTTGCTTGCTCTCATTATATTCCGTTTATAAGATATATGGGACCTTTTTTTTCTTTTTTTTCACAGAAGACTCAGGATCTAATTTTTGCCCTGGGTTGGTGCAAAGAGGCAGGGCAAAGGTATTCATAAACCCTTGCACAGCTAAGAACGGAGGCGAATATACGGATTATTTCCCGCTGATTGTCGAATTGATTCAATCTGTAAAACCCTTTTTGAGCAGGGGCTTAGGCTACAAAACCCTCGCATTTTTTAGCCGAAATGGGTTACGCTGTCCAAACAGACCGGGCAGAAAGTTGCTCAGGGGCTCTATCATGGTGAAAGAGTTGGGAAGGTGTTTTCTCTCAAAGGAATAAATGACGGCTATACAGGGAAAAAGAGTTTTTTTGATTCTGCTTTTTTTGGTGATGGTTAGGGCGCAAGTGTTTGCTGCTGCGGACACTGGCTCAGGGAGCCGGGGCTCGAACAGAGTCCAGGTGATGCACCTCAGTGGGGCTGAGGCAGAAAACCTAAGGGTCTCCCTCCAATCCCAAGGGGTGCAGGTCGTTGAGGGGGTCGAGGCTGCCCAGCTTTACGCCCAAGCGAAAGCTCAAGTAGGCTTGGAAAGTGAGATAGAGCCATCTCCCACCGACTCCAACAGCTCACCAGAACAAGACCCCTCTACAGATTTATCCACAGACCAGTCTGCCCCCCGGTCTCTGGACTACCCCCGAAAACGATACACCCCCCGGAGCAATGCCCCGTCGTTTCATCTCCGCCTGAACTGGATTCAACACATCAACATTGGCGGGGGCAACGACGATTTGGCTGCTTTGGTTTTTGTGGTGATCGGTTTGGTGGTGGTGTTTTCGTTTGTGATCTACGCCGGTACCTACCTGTACCAGTGGACCAACTATGGGCTACGGAAGTCTGGTTGGTATAGCCTGGGGTTGGGAATGTACGGTTTTGGGAACCAAAAGGAATGGGGCGGTATGGAAGCGGTGCGCTTTGGGATCGGTATTCGGGACTTAGGGTTTGACTGGGGGCTGAGTGCGGAGTTAGGTCAGATTGACTCCACCTTGGCCACCGGAGAAGGGGAGACGAATTTGGCGGTGACCGGGGTTTACGGTGCCGCTGGACCGGTGCTGGTGTACAACCATGGGCAGGGGCAGCGGTATTACTTGGAGTTCTTAGCCGGGACCAGCGAACACAAAGAGGTGCATGTTTTAGCCAAGGCAATGGCAGGGGTTCGGCTTGAGTCTAACAGCGGCTGGTATTTCGGGGCGAGCACCGGCAGCTTGATGGTGAGCTTGAAATCTTCCCTGGGCTTGGTCCGCAACAAGAACCCCTACAACTGGCTCAGTGGGGTTGAGTTTGGGGTTGGGTTTTAGGGTTTCGCTTTCCAGTTCGGTTGGTTCTGATAGGACTGGACCTCTTGAGGGATGATATCCCAAGCGCATTGGTTGCGGTCAAAAACGGCAACGGCAGGGACCATATCTCCAGGGTGGTCCATGGTGCCCACGGCGATGGTGATGACCTCAGGCATGCCGTCATTTTGCCCAAACAGAGAACTGCCACAATGGGGGCAAAAGGAACGAGTCACTTGGTGCCCGCTGTCTGCGGTGAGGGTGTAGCTAGACAGTTGACCTTGGATGGATAGGTTGTCACGGTAAAAGGCCGCCCCGGTGCTGTGCCCCGCTCCGCTGAGTTTTTGGCAATCGACACAAAAACAATGGGCAACAATCACCGGTTCTCCGAGCGCTTCATATTGGATTTGTTGGCAAAGGCAGCTTCCTGCGGTCATGTCGGTTCCTGATCTGTGGGTTTGGGTCCGTCAATGGGTGGACCCTGTGGTTTGACCGTCTGGGTTGGACAAAAACCTGTTTTCTGAGGTTTTTCTTTGCCCCAACATACCTGAAGGGCTATCATAGAAGTATATCATAGGAGGTGCTTATGTTTCGGTCACTGTTCGTTTTTCTGGCTTTAATGGCCTGGACGGCTTCAACGCCCTTGTTTGCCGTTGATCAAGAGGCCTTTTTTATCCAAGAAGATCAGGCAAAAGAGGCCTTTGAGGATTTAACCATCCGGCTCTTAGAAAAAGCTAACTTGCCGCCGAGTACCGTAGTTGGCATCCTGACGCCCCAGATCGAAGGCAAGGTCAAGGACCCGAAGTATCTGCCATTGTTGCAAGATTCCCTAGAAATCATTTTGGCCACGAGAGTTAAGTTGGCAGATCGCTCCAAGCTGGCGCAGATGGAGAAGGAGAAAGTGATCTCCTTGAAACATGGCAAGGGCGCCGTGGTGGGGGTGCGGATTGGGTTGCTCAAAGATATCGACTATTTCTTGTTTGCTCGCTTTTCGGACGCTGGGAAGTGGGGGACTCATGTGAAATTGACCTTGACCCATGTCCAAACCGGTATCCTGCGAGCGGCGGCTTCCAGAACCTTGGAAATCCCGCCGGTGCTCCAGACCCCTGCAACGATGGAGGCGAACTTGTTTTATGATTACCAACGTCGTTTCGACCGAGCCAAGACGTGGAGGGACCGTGGCTATCGTGCGATGACCAGCAGCCTTTGGGTGATGGCTGCGGTGATTGTCGGGGCACCTTGCCAAGAAAAGGACACCAAAGACGGGAAAAAATACAGCAATTTTGTCGCCTGCAACCGCACCGAAGGCGGCCCTGCTTACAACGCAGTGGCGACCATCGGGGTGTTTGGAATTCTCTTTGGGGGAGGGGCCTACTTAACCGGGGAGGCCCTGATGTCTGGTTTAGAAGAAGAACGGGAACGAACCGGCTTGCCGAAGCTGACCCTTGCCCCGGTGTTCCAACAGGGCGGGACGGCTCTGGTCCTGACCTACCGGTTTTAGTCTGAGCAGCTACGTCTTGGGCAACTCAAGCCGGTAGACAGCGTAGGGAACGCCACTGATCGGGGCGATATCGGCGTCCCAGGTGAACCCCATTTTCAGGTACATGCCCAAGGCGACCTCCATCACGGGGCTGGTATGCAGCCCTATGGTGGCGCAGCCCGCCGCTTGGGCTCGATTGATGCACTCTTGGGTCAGCTTTTTACCGACCCCTTTACCACGGTGTGCCGGGTGGACAACCAGCATACGGATGGCCGCCCAGTCTGGTGGGAAATGTCCCTTCGGTGTGCTGAAGGGTGGCACAAAGGCGACCGCACCGATAGCCACGCCCCCTTCCTTCGCAATGATCAACTGGGCGCTTTGGGATAACGAGGTCCAACCAGCGACTTTGGCCTGGAACTCTTCCCAAGGCTGATATTTATCTTTATACTGCTCAAAAGCGTCCAGAGCCAGTTGCCTCAAGGCAGGCTGATCACTGGCTTGGTAGTCCGTTAATGACATGTTATATTCCATCAAAGTAGCCCCGTTCCTGCTCGAATTAGAGCCCCATTTTTATCCCCTAGCTGTTTGCAGTCAATGGTTTTTTAAGGGCTGATTCCCCAGGGAAACAGGTCACTTCTTTTTTTCTGCCTTTTGGATGTATTTGATCGCCGCCTTCAAGAAGATAAGGTCCGCTGAGCCCCCTTGGGTCTCCAAGGTGGTTTGCAGTTTGTCCCGTAAGTCGGCAGGCCATTGAAAGCTGACGGTTGCTGGTTCACCCCCGTATTGATTCAGCAGCTTCGCTCGTTTTTTTTCTTGTTTGTCCTGTTTCTTTTGGGCCTTGGCTGCCTTTTTTTCCGCCTGATCCGTATCGCTGAGGCTAACTTCCGGTGTGTTGAGCTTGCTGGCTGCCCGCGAACGGAGCAGGTCAAGGTTCGGTGTTAGAGCTAATTCTTCCAGGCCCCCAGCGGTCACAAAGGCGTCTTCTATGGATGTGCTGAGCGGTTTGTCTGCCTTCAGCTGTGTTTTTAATCCCTTGGTGGGTGTCGGTGCGGTTGGTACCTCTTGGGTGGGGACCAACAGGTCACGGAACGATTTCTTTTTATTCATAACTCATCACCTCGGTGGCTAACTGTTCGATTTCTAGGGCTGCTTTACTTTTGTGGTCGTACTCAGAGACCAACATCCCCCGGCTCATGGACTCGGCGTAAATCACCCGTTGAGAAATGGACGAATGAGCCACAGGTAACCCCAGCTGGCCGACCGCTTCTTTGATGTCTTTGCCGATGATGCTTTTGCCAATGCGGCGGTTGACCACAAACTGAGAGGTTAAGCCTTCTTTAAATGACAACACTTCCTGGATCAAGGTGACCACCTCCCGAGAGGCCCAAACGTCCATCGCCGAAGGGCTGATGGGGATCAGAAAATGGTCTGAAGCCACCAAAACACTGCGCAAAATCGCTGCGGAATGGGGCGGGGAGTCGATGATTACGTAGTCATAACCTTCTTGTAAGGTGACGATCTCCTGGTGGACCGTCTCCCGAGGGATACCCACTACATGAAACAAAGGTTCCGCTTCTCGGACCCCTTGCCAGTCTAAGGTGCTGCCTTGCCGGTCCGTGTCGATCAGCAATACCCTGTGCCCCTTTTTGGCCAGAGTCCCGGCGAGGTTGACCGCTAGGGTCGTCTTGCCGACCCCTCCCTTTTGATTCCCAATCCCAATGATGCGTGCCATCTATGATCTCCTGTTTGGTCAAAATCCGGCAGGCCTTTGACTGACGGATTGGCGTATGCCTGTTGGATATGCTGCGTTGGTGTCGCCCATGGCCTCAATCGGACTGGGCCTGTTTTAAGTTCTTGCGCCCGGCTCATCACGGGATAGCCTCAGGCTGTCTGCTGCCGTTGGACCTTGATCAGGCTCAAGTTCATTGAGCCCAACATCACCAGGTAAAACACCAACCCGAATACCTGCACCCAATAGGACCATGTGCCGGTGAAGCCTGGGAACTGGCTGAAGTCGGTCAGCCAGATGTTCCCCGCTGTCCCAGAAAGGCCGATGAAGCCAATGATGACCAACAGGTTGGTGAGGTCAAAGTATTTCAGGGGGTCCTTGGCAGATAGAACATACATCGCCCCCCAGCCCAGGGCTAGGACAGCGATGATTCGGTCTTGGTAGGCCTCGGTGGGCAGGTCATAAAACACATAGAACCCAAAAAACTTGGTCCCTGTGTAATGCAACAACGCTGCGATCAGGAAATATCCCGCACCCCCAAGGAGGTGCAAACGGATTAGCTTGACTCTGTGAAGCATGGTAAGCGGCTCCTGTGTAACGGGTTTTTTCGCTGTCAGGCGAGCGTCTCGCTGGGTAGCACTACCGTTACTGTTTTCTATCCAGCTCTGAGACTCTACGGTTCGTTGTTAGTTTTTGGTAAAACTTTGATGTTTTGTTTGGCAGGCAGAGGTGGTTTTTAGATTATATTTATCTCTTGAGATAATTTATATTGACGATAAGTTTTATTTCATGTGATATTTATCTCAGGAGATAACTTAAAACCCACAAAGGCCCTATGACCGATCCGAACACCTCAGCCGAAACAAAGAACACCGCTACCACTGCCACCCCAACGGCAGCACCAAAGGCCTCTAAACCCGCCACCCCAGCGGCACCAAAGGCTTCAAGACCAGCGGCCCCGGCAGCATCACCAAAGCCTACAAAGCCAGCCACTACAGCCGCAATCCAGGCCGCTTCAAACAAGGGGCCTGCCAAAGCTGCTGCCAAACCAGCGGCTAAAAAAGCAACAACACCCAGGGTTCAGGTGGACCAGTTGGATTTGACCAACGAGGCCGATCAGGCCCTGTTTGCTGAGGCGATTTCAACAGCGCTGGACAGCTCTGGGAAAAAAACCTTGGAGCTTTGCCAGCTGTTGCACCAAGCGGTTGATGTCTATGAAGGCAAGAAAAAGGAAATCCGCAGCGTCTTGAGAGAAAAACTGAACCTCACCCCAAATCAATTCAGCCGGATGGAAGATATCGGGGCTAAGGCCGAGCTACTCTCTTCGGCGCCCAGCCTGCCTAAGGCAGTGTTGACCCTTAAGTTGTTGGTGAAAGTCAGCGAATCGGACCCAGAACTCTTCGGGGCAGTCAAACCACATTTGAGCGAATCCACCGAGAGCAGCGCCGTCAAACACCTCGCCGAGGTGGCCAAAGCCAAAGACCACGAAAAAACCGGGATGCTGGAAGGGATCAACAAAGTGGGGATGAAACAGTTTTTAGCCACCCCTTACCGAGATGCGGATCAAGCAGGAAAAGTGGTTGAACCGTTGTTGGACTCATTGTCCAGCCTGCTCAAAGAGGGCATCAACGCCCAGTTTGACGTCGAAGACAAAGACAACTCCGCTGCCCGTGATGAAGCGGTGAACCGTGCCTATTCACCAGACTTTTTAAAGCTCTTCATGGGTTTCATGGGGCAGCTGAATACCGGCAAGTTCATCGATTTTGCCTCCATTGAAGAAGAGCCAGGGGATTTGGAGCGATTCGCCGCCGAATACCTAGCGACCAAAAAAGCGAAGCTCTTGGGTAAAGAAGAAGCGAGGGTCAAAAAACTCGAAAAGAAGGAAGCCAAAGCCCAGAAAAAAGCGGAAGAACGGGCTGCCAAAGCGGCCAAGGAAGAAGCTGAACAGGTTGTGAAGGCAGAAAAAGAAGAGACGGAACAGGTTGCCAAGGCCGCAAAGGTCGAAGCCAAAAAGGCGGCTCAAACAGCCGCCGAATCAGGCGAAGCGAAGCAAGCTTAGGTTTGCGCCACTAGCTCGGCCATGGGCTAGTGCTTTGTCAGGCTGGTGCCTGGATTCGGTCACCAGCTTGTTCCCTGTGGGTCATCCACCTATTTTAAGGGAACCCGAATCTTGAGCTGAGCGTCTTGGCCAGGGTGGAAATCAATCGGATAGACCACCACTTCCGGCCCACCAGAGGCTTCCCGCCCAGACTTGGGCAACCAAGACCCATAGATATAATGATAGGTGTGGTTGATGCTGTTTTGGCAGGCGGTGTGTTGGTGGGTGAACTCGGCGTATTCCCCAGCGGGGATGGTCCTAGAAACAAACCCCTCTGGCAGAGCCCCCGGCAGACTCAGCTCGACCCCAGCGCAATACTCCAGAGTGCCGCCTTGCTCTGTGATTAAACCAACTTTTTCTGATCCATGGTACTCTGGGAGCGACGACCTGAATTCCCGGAAGTTTTGCCACAGTTGGGAAACCACAGTTTGGTTGTCCTCGTAAAATTCCAAGACCGGCTTGATTTGCCCGGCCCGGCCGATGAGCTGCTTTTCGCTTGATTGTATCAGGGTAGGTTCCATGGTGATTCCTTGGTATAAATGGGTTAGATACTCGGCGGTTATCTTGAGCTTCTTTGCAGGCAAACCCTTGGGCTGTGTGGCCGCACGAAACGTCGAGGGGGTGACCCCAAAATCCCGTTTGAACGCCCGCAGAAAGACTTCATGGGATTCAAACCCATGGGCAAAAGCCACATCAATCACCTTGGCCTTTGAATCCAGCAACGCCTGTGCAGCGTAGGAAAGCCGGCGTTTTGAAATGTACTCCTTGACGGTGTCCCCAACCATCCCCCTGAATATCCGCTGGAAAACCCATTTTGATATCCCTAAGGTTTGAGAAATCTCCTCGATGTTGAGCGGGTCAAATAAATGCCGCTCAATGTAGTCAATCGCTTGGTTGATCTGCTCCAAATAGCTCATATCCGCTCCGTTAACCCCAATCTCTCATAAACCAAAAGCTTCTTCTTGATGTTTTGTGCAACATCCCAAATAAACCGAACCCTTGGCAAGCTGCCTCGCACTAGACACCCATCATTCTTCTTGGTAGAGGGTTTTGGTTAAGAACGGGGTAGGGGAAGATCTGGGGCTTTTAGGGGGAGTCCAGGAAGAGGTCGCAACGAATTGACTCCTTTGCTGTGCCTGACCTGGACGAGCCAGAAGGCACAATGCTGGTGCCCGATTAGGTCTATAGAACGACCACAAAGATAGGTCTAAAAGCCTAGGGAGAAATAGCCTTGCAGGCGTTGGGCGCTTTTTTGTTTGATGTCAGCGGTGCCGATTTCCTCAAAGTATTTACTCACCCCAAAAATCATCCAGTGGCTGCCGAGGTTGAACTCTGCGCCGGAGCTGGCGTACCCTTCGTTGGACCCGGCCCGTAAGCTCAAGATGTTCCCCCCAGAATCATTGGGAAAAAGGCCCAATTCGATCCCTGCATGGACACGGTTAGTCCGGGGCAGGGTGGTTTGTATCCCACGGACATCGATGGTAGGCACCAGCTTGAAGATCCCAAATTCAAAAGACATGTTCACCCCGATGTGGACCTCTTGGGGCAAAGCGTCTAGCTCGGTCCCGATATCCATCCCCCCATAATTCTGCACCACCAAGCCCCAAGTCATCCGACTGGCGTTGGCCATCCGCCACAAGACGCCGATATCGTAGGCTTGGCCTCTCAGGTAGCCAGAGTCAAAAACCGGGATTGAGGTGCCATCGCTGGTGGCGTCTTTGCGGTCGATTTGTCGTAGACCCAGGCCCATGACCAACGCACCGGAGCCCAAAGGAAAGGACAGGCCGTATTGGGTGACTCGGTCGTTTCGTTGGAAAAGCACGGTGTTGTCGTCGAGACCTTGGATCGTCACTTCTCGTATGTAATTCGCCCCTATGGCCAACCCTTCGTCGACCAAATGGGCGACAAAGTTGACCCCGGCGCTGGCTTTCATGTGGGGATCTGTCTTTTCTAGGAAGCTTGTCCTCGAAGTTTCCGCTAAACCGTCCTCCTTAATGTAGGGATAATTCAGTTGTGCCACACTGGGCAAAAGGTCCACCGCAGTCAGCCCTTCGGTCCCTTCAACATTCCATGCAGCGTAGTCAACCCACCAGGATTTGGTGTTCGCCAACACCGCCGGGTTATAGCTCAAGGCGTAGGAGTCGTTCGCAGAAGACACCCCTGTATTCCCCATCGCCTGGGCTCGGGGGCTTTTCAGGGTTTGGTAATACTCCGCCGCAAAAAGGGACTGTGTCGCCATACTGAGGAACACAACAAAAAATAGAAGGAGCTGTTTCATAGCCTTAAAAGTTAGGGTTGCCGGTATAATAAATGCATAAATAGTGCGAGATAAATCACATTCCCTTAGAAAATCGAAATTAAATGAGCAGGAAGGGGGCGGGATTCTCAAAGGCCTAGGGTAAACACCTGAGATGTCATCACCTCAGGTCGGTAAAGTTGGACAAAAGCTTGAATCAATTTGACCTTTGCTTGGGGAAAACGTTATGATGCATCTGCTGTTATGTCTTTGAAAACTTTTTGGAGAAACCTTGCTAGGCTGTTTGCCCTGAATCGATCATTGGTGCTTTGTATGAAAGACTTCCCTAAAAACCACGCTCCTTTTATGCCAGCTAAGGTTGACTGTACAGCGTCCCGCCAGTGTTTTGAAGGCTTTTTGTCGACCTTGACCGACGTGTATTACCAAACCAACATGGAAGGCACCATCACCTCAGTTTCTCCATCTTGCTTTGCCCACCTGGGGTATCTCGGTCAGGAAATGATCGGCAGGAAAATGGCCGAATTTTACGCCAGTGCCGCAGACCGTGATATCGTACTCAGCGAGTTTCAAAAAAACAACGGGCAGATCACCCATGTGGAGGCGGCGTTGCGTCACAAGGACGGCCAACAAGTCTGGGCCTCGACAGACGCCTGTGTACGGTATGATCAGTCCGGGGCACCAGCATATATCGAGGGGATTTCCCGCAACATCACAGAACGCAAAAACTTGGAAGAAAGCTTGAACCAAGCGATTGTGGATCAAAAACTCTTGATCCAAGTGCTTTGTCATGACTTAAAAAACCCGATTGGTAACGCAATCAGCTTACTTAGCATGGACGACCCAAGCTTGTTGATCGAATATCAAGCGAAGATAACCCAATCCTTACAATCAGGCCTCGAAATGATTGATATGATCAATCGTATGAGCCATTTTAGCTTGAGTGATAAAATTGACTTAGGACCGGTTGACTTAAGTGCTGCTATTTATGCGGCGGCCGAGAACTTGGAGCAAAAGGCTCGTGCAAAACAAATCCAGTTGGAAATTAATTCTGAAACGCTGCATGTGCTTGCTGAGCCGGTCTCTATTTCGAACTCGGTGATCGCCAATGCGCTGTCCAATGCCATCAAGTTTTCTGAACGAGGGGCAAAAGTCGAGATCGTCGCTTACAAAATCGGCCCCTGGGCGGAGGTGACCATCTCGGACCACGGTGTGGGGATGGAGCCATCGATTGCAGATAATCTATTTGATTTTTCCCAGAAAGTGAACCGTCAAGGAACCGAAGGGGAAAGCGGTACCGGGCATGGTTTAAAGTTAGCCAAGTTTTTTGTGGAAAAATATGGGGGCTCGATCGCAGTGGACTCGGTGACCAAGGCCCAGTCAGACAGCTTGCATGGAACTGCGGTCAAGTTTCGGCTCAAACTCGCCGGTTAACGAACCGGGTTTGAACATCCTTGACGGGCCCCTTAAATCCTCGCACTCTCCTGGCTTACCAGTCCACATCCTACTCAATGGCATTTTTGGGCCTTTTTTACATATGACCGGGGACAAAAAGACCGCTACACGGCAACAGATTGTGACGGCAGCCCAGGACCTTTTTGGGTCCAGCGGCTTCAAACAAACAGGCATGAGCCAGATCGCAGCGGCCTGCCAAATGTCGGCGGCTAACCTGTACCGGTTTTTCCCGAGTAAGGTCGAAATCGGAGAAGCGGTGGTTCTGCAACACATCGCCCACAGCGCAAAGATCAGCGAGTTGGTCACCAAATTAGAAGCGGATGCCCAGGGGAAAATCAGACGATTTGTCTTAGAGACCTTGGAATATAACTACCGACACTTTCACGGAAAGCCGCACCTGCTGCAATTGATTGAATTTGTCTCCCAAAAGCTCCCTCACCTGCAAGAAAAACACAAAAAAATCAAGCTAGGCACCTTGTTGAACATTTTAACACAGGGGCAGCAGAACGGGCAGGTCGTCCAGGGACCGGTGAAGCAACAGGCTCAGTTGATGATGATGGCGCTCAGAGGGTTTCTCTTCCCCCACCTATTGCTTGTCGGCGGTCCCCCTTTAAAGGACCTCAATCAACAAGCTGAAATGTTGGTAAAAATGATGTTTTCTGGGATCGGAACCTCGGTTGATGAGTAAATCAAGTTGTGAATAATTTACAATTATATTCACAAAAACCTTGTAAAGCGATTTGATATTCGGTATCTTGCATCTCAGTTGATCCAGTTCGTTGGTGATGCAGCAACCACTCTATTGATAGGTACCGATGGCAGATTTACAAATGTTTTGTAACCAATGCGAATTAAGCGTTGTGGACGGGTGTGGCTCTAAAGGCAAGGATGTAGGGACTTGCGGCAAAACAGCGACCTTATCAAAATTACAAGATATCATGGTGTACGGCCTCAAGGGCTTAGCCGCTTACCGAGAGCATGCTCGGGAGTTGGGCGCAGACACCACGGCTGTGGACGACGTCACCGCCGAAAGCCTCTATTTCACCTTGACCAACGTCAACTTCAACTTTGAAGAGCACATCGCTCAGTTGATGAAAATCGGTGCCGCTGGCGTCGAAGTGATGGACTTGTTGAGCGATGGGCATGAAAACAAGCTAGGCCTACCCACACCGGTTGTGGTGAGCCAAAACAAGGCAGAAGGCAAGGCCATCTTGGTTTCTGGCCACAACTTAGACATGATCCAGAAATTGCTGGTTGCTACCGAAGGCAAGGGGATCAACGTATACACCCACTCTGAAATGTTGCCAGCTCACTCTTACCCAGAGCTGTCGAAGTTCTCTCACCTGAAGGGGAACATTGGTGGTGCGTGGCACGACCAGAGCGAATTGTTTCAGCGTTGGCAAGGTGCGATTGTGCTGAACACCAACTGTATCGTTCCGTTGAAAAAGAACTCTACTTATGGCGAACGATTGTTTAGCTACAAGTATGTCGGTATCGATGAAGCAACCAAAATTGAAAACGATGATTTCAGTGCCTTGATCGAAAAAGCATTGAGCTGCCCAGATGTATCTGGCTTTGATTCGGCAGACACCTTAACCACAGGCCACCATTACAAAGCGATCTTGGGCATGGCTCCACAGATTTTGGAAGCGGTGGGTGCAGGTAAAATTCGTCAGTTCTTTGTGATCGCTGGTTGCGACGCACCAGGAACACCAGGTAACTACTTCCGAGATATGGCGTTGGCCTTGCCTGATGACTGCGTGGTCATCACCTCTTCTTGCGGTAAGTTCCGGTTTAACGACCATGACTTCGGCAACATCCCGGGCACCGAAATCCCACGGTACTTGGACCTTGGTCAGTGTAACGATTCCAACGGAGCGGTTCATATTGCGCTGGCGGTTTCTGGTGCTCTTGGGGTTCCTGTCAACGATCTACCGATCAGCATCGTCCTCAGCTGGATGGAGCAAAAAGCGATTATTATCTTGCTGTCCTTGTTCAGCTTAGGCATCAAAGACATTGTGTTGGGGCCTAAGCCTCCACAGTTTGTCAATGATGAGATCTTCGGCTTCTTGTCTGAGAACTTCAACCTCACCTTAACCGGTAACGCTGAAGACGACCTCAAGCGACTGTTGATCCCTAAATCAGCCTAGTCTGACTTTCAACCAAGTTCCCCCCATCTCTCCGGGGGGGGTGGTTGATTAAGAGTCTGTGGGTGATTTTTCGTGGTCTTCCAATACATGATCTTTGATCTTGTGGATGGTGTACCACACCGTAAAAATCACCACTGGTACCGCCAAGGCGGTCGCCAAATCCTTGTTTACATGAACCCCCATCGATTTTAGCCCCAGGATCAGGTATTTGGTTAAACTCACCAAATAATAGCTGATTGCTGCGATAGAAAGGCCTTCCACCGCTTCTTGCAAACGAAGCTGCAAGTGGCTGCGTTTTTCCATGGACAGCAATAAATCCTGGTTCTGGTGTTCGATGGTCATGTTGATGTTGGTTTGCAGCAGCTCCCTGGCGTGGGCGATGCGCTCCGAAATCTCCGAAAGCCTATCCTGGCTGTGCCTTAAGGTCCTTCTTGCGGGAACCATCCGTCGTTGCAAAAACTCGCCAGCTGTCATGATAGCGGTCAGCTTGGTTTCTTGCATCTCTGTGAGCCGCTCGTTAAAAAGATCAAAATAGGCATGGGAGGCACTGAACCGGTAGCTGTTGCTCCAAAGCACCTCAACCTCGGCGGCTAAGGAGCTGAGTTTAATCAGGAGGCTTTGCTGGTCTTCAATGGTGGAAATCCGCTTGATGTGGTCAGCAATCAACAACATAGCGAAATCCATCCGGTCCAATTGTGGCCTGATTTTCTTGACCATTGGGGTGGATAATAACGCCAAGAGCCGGTAGGCCTCTAACTCCAGCACCCGGTTCACCAATCGCCCGTTTTGAGCGGGGGCGAGGTGCTTGACTTGCAATAGATACCGGACAAACCCTCGCTTGCAGGGCTCAAAACGGCTCCAAATCAAAGAAAGGCTTTTCCTGATTTCGGAACCTACCGGCGGTTTACCGTTGAAAATTTTTGCCAATCGTTCGGGGTTGGTGGTTTTTTCCCCTTCGTGACTTTCGGTCTGGACTTCAACTGCACTGATCATTTCGCCAGGGATTGAGGATAACCAATCCCCTGGGATGTACTCAAGCCCACTTTGTTCAAAGGGCACACCCGAGGTAGGGCGAATGAACCGGTAGGTTGAATACTCAAGGTGCTGCTGCCAGTGGATCTCAAAATGTCCAAAATCTAAATGTAAAAAACGGGCACCTTCGGCTGGTTCAGGGGCTCCTAGTTCGGTGCATAGCTCGCTGAGGTGCTCTAACTCTCTCAACCGAGATAACTTTGTCTGCAACATGACCAGCTGTGTGACCAACACCGGGTTGGTCAAAATCAAGAAAGGCCGGGCGTAGGCCTCTGATAAGATCGTTTGGTGGTCTGGGTGCGCTTGAGGTAGATTTGATTTCATCTTTTTCACAATTGGGGTTGTTGGTCTTGAGCTTACGGGTCTTGAGGAAAGGGGTAAAGGAAAACTGAAGGTTTCGGGTTCTGGGTTTGCGAAACTCTGTTGAATTGGACTTTACTTTTTGGTTTAGAATGAATAGAGTGACAGATCATTTGGGCGCACCCTTTTTCGGGATGCTCAGACGTTACAAAATGATGCACCTGTAGCTCAGCTGGATAGAGCGTCGGCTTGCGGAGCCGAAGGCCAGGGGTTCGAACCCCTTCAGGTGTACCAGATCAACGGGCTAGCCCCGTTTTCTTTATGTGGAGAGATGTCCGAGTGGCTGAAGGAGCACGCCTGGAAAGCGTGTATAGGGGCGACTCTATCGGGGGTTCGAATCCCCCTCTCTCTTCCATAGAATGGGTGATCCGCGCAATTGGATGGGGTGAATCGTGTCAGAGCCGAAAGGCAGCAGCACTAAGCACCTGAAGATGTGCGCGGATCACTTTCGCACCGACTGGAACAAGGTTTATATGTCCTACCTCGTCCTTGCCAGAAAATTACGGCCTCAGAGATTTCAAGACCTGATCGGTCAGGAATCCATTTACCAGACCTTAAAAAACGCCCTCAAGACCGAGCGGGTTGCTCACGCCTTTTTGTTCACTGGCCCTCGTGGGACTGGGAAAACAAGCTGCGCCAGGATTTTGACCAAGGCGCTTAACTGCACCGCTTTAGAAGACTTAGAACCTTGCAACAAATGCGAGAATTGCTTGGAAATCAACCAAGGAATCAGCGCAGATGTGATGGAAATCGATGCGGCAAGCAACCGAGGGATTGATCACATCAGAGAGTTGCGCGAATCGGTGAAGTTTTCCCCCTCCAAAGGCAAATACAAAACCTACATCATCGATGAAGTCCACATGCTGACCACCGAGTCCTTTAACGCCTTGTTAAAGACCTTGGAAGAGCCGCCGTCCCATGTGAAGTTTATCTTAGCGACAACAGACCCACATAAAATCCCCATCACAGTGGTTTCCCGGTGCCAGCGGTTTGACTTTGGTTATATCCCGACCACAAAGATGTCGGTGTACTTGAGTGAAGTGGCGAAGCGGGAGCAAATCAACATCAGCATGGCGAGCCTCAAGCTGATTTCTAGTGCCGCTGTGGGCGGGATGCGGGATGCGCTGACTTCGCTGGACATGTTAGTCAGTTTTACCGGCAACCAGATTGATGACCACTCGGTCTCCACTTTGCTTGGCCTCGGCGGGGTGAAGGAAACCGAGCAGTTGCTGGGTGCATTGGTTCACCGGGACCTTGGTCTGGCCATGGATTTGCTCAACAGCCAGATGCGTAAAGGCCGTAGTTTAGACCGATTGGTCAGCGACTTGATGACCGGGTTCAAGGACCTGAGCTTGATCAAAGAGCTACCTCCCGAAAAACTGGGGTGGCGGGACTTTCTCAGCGAACAGCTAGAGGTCTACCAAAGCCTTGCCGCACATTGCAGCACCGCCCAGTTGCAGCAAATGTTTCATATCCTGATTGAGACAGAGCAACAGATGCGCCGGTCGAACCAGGGTCTGATCTGTTTGGAAATGGCGATGGTGAAGCTTTGCCGTTTGGAACGAGTTAAAGGGGTTTCCGAAATACTGGCTCTGCTTTCTGGTGGGAAGGGGCTCAAAAAAAAGGTTGAACTGCCTGGGGTAGAAGGTTCGCCAAGTGGGGAAAACACCAGCCTGAGCTCAACTCCGCAACTGACGTTGAGTCGACCAGAGCCGGTGACCGAAGCCCCCGCACCGGTCGCAGCTGTAGCTCGACCTATGGCAGTAGATGCGCCCAAGACGGTGCCTCCTGTCCTTGCGCCAGCGGTGGCACCTGCCGCCAAGCGGCTTGAACCTCTCCCTGTTGAGCAAGCTACTCCTGAGCGGATCGAACCAAATCCCTCCGTTGTAGAGCCGGCCAAACCAGAGTTGGCGGTGGTGACACCAGCCGAACCAAAGCCAAAAGCGGTTGCAGCTGCGCCAAAAACCCAGGCAAGCTCCTTTGGGTCCAGCGACGATGAAGACCCAGAAGACCACGACCCACGGCCTTTAGATTTAAACGTGGAGGCCCCGTCTTTTGTGGCTGTGGAGCCTTGGGAAGCAGAATATGACTACGACCCAAGCCCTGAGGAAATGGGCGAGCCCCCGGATTGGGTGCAGGATTCTGTCAGTACCCCCGTTGTGGTGCAGGCGGACCCAAGTGTTTCGACTCCACCGCCGGTAGCCGCCGAAGTTTTAGCGACAAGCCCGCCCACCAGGGTAGCCCCCAAGGCCGAGGCCGTGGAGGATCTGTCCCAAACCATCACAGAGCCTATACTCGCTGACGGACCTCAAAGCCCAGCGGTACCTTTGTGGGCAGCCGTCGAGGCGGTCGCAGAAGGGGAGGACGCCACCTGGTCTAGCTTTGTAGCTCGTTTTGGTGAGGAAGCTCCGCTTGATCTTTGGGCGTTGCTCAAGTCGTGCGTGGCGATTGAGTTTGGCCCAAAAAAATTGCAGCTAGGTTGCTTTAACCCCCTGGTTTTTTCGCCAGCCAAACAGGCTCTGATCACCGAGTTTGCCGCTAAGTTTTTTGGAGTCACCCCAAAGCTGGAGTTTGTGCTCAGCGGACAGGGGCAACAAGAATCATTGCGGGCCAAGGAACTACAACAGCGGGAAGTGGATTTAGGGGACCGCCGGGACCGAGCCGCTTCGGATGTGACCGTCCAGGCGATCCGTCAAGCATTCCCACAAAGCCAGATCATTGATTATCCCAACAACCCAGAAACCAAGGAATAACATGTTTCAAGGAATGGACCTGAATGACTTGCTGAGCAAGGCACAAGAATTACAAAAGAACCTACAAAAAGGTCAAGAAGACGTCAGCCAAAAAACCGCTGAAGCCTCTGTAGGCGGCGGCATGGTCAAGACTGTGATGAATGGCAACTTGGAATTGGTTTCCTTGGAAATCGACCCAGAAGTGATCAAGGTTGAGGACAAAGAAACCCTTGAAGACTTAGTCCGAGCAGCGGTGAACGAAAACATCAAAAAAGCGAAAGAACTTGGCGGCGGGGGCTCAAACCTCAACGATATGTTCAGTAACTTTGACTTGTCTAAATTGGCCGGCTTAGGCTTTCCCCCAGGTGGAAAAAAATAATGTTTCCCCCAAGTTTATTACGGCTGATTGAGGAACTTTCGAAGCTCCCTTCTGTGGGGAAAAAGTCGGCAAAACGTCTGGCTTTTCACCTGTTGAATCAGCCCAAAGATACCCCTTTGGCACTCGCCCAGGCGATTGAGGCGGCGGTTCGAAAAATCGACCATTGCCCGACCTGTTTTGGGCTGGCAGAGGGTGGTGAATGCTCCCTTTGTACAAACCCAAAACGAAACCATGAACAGCTTTGCGTGGTTGAAGAGGCCCGTAATATCTTCACCATTGAAGCGAGCCACGTTTATATGGGGATGTACCATGTCCTCGGCGGGGCGATTTCCCCCTTGGCAGGCCGGTACCCCGAAGATCTGCGGATTGGTGAATTGCAGCGCCGGATTCAAGGTGGTTGGGTCAAAGAGCTGATCATTGCGACCAACCCAACCTTGGAAGGGGAAGCGACAGCCCATTACTTGACCGATTTGTTCCGTGACAGTGGGACGAAGGTGTCTCGGATTGCACGGGGGATGCCGTCTGGCGGAGATTTAGAGTTTGCCGACCCCGCTACCCTAGCCCAAGCCTTTGAGGACCGATCTCCTTTCGGCCGACGCTAGGCATAATACTTGTATTATTGTTCAAAGAGATGGTGCGTGAAGCTGCGCTTAAAAAACCAACTTCACCTCAGTATCACCTTGGGATTCCAAGGAACTTTGAATAGAATCTACAACAAACGAATCATGAAATATCCAATCATTATCGCTCTCTTTAGTTTAGGCTTGTTGCTGGTCTCAAGTTCAGCTTGGGCCAGAGATACGGTGGCAGGCCACAAAAAACCAGCGGTCTGCTTGGAGTCGAACATCCGGTGTATCTTGAAGAAAGTGGGTGGCACGACCTATTGGTGTTTGAAATCAAACATCCAGCGCAACTTGGACTCCCGCCGAAGCTCCAGCCCAATTCGCCGTACTCTCAGGAGTAACTTGGGCAACTGTGCTAAGCTGATCCCGATGGGTGACTACAAAACAGAATGACCTTTTTAAAGCGGCAACTCTGCCGCTCCTGTGGCAGCTGCCCAGAATCCCGTCAAAAAGACCTGAGCCAATAGAGACTTCAAGGACACCGCACCAGCGGTTGACGGGGAGGCATTGGGGATTCGTCACGACTCGGTCTCTACGAAAAACCAACCTAACCAGCTTGTTTTACGAGCCTGCACTACGCTGGATCAATAACGCCATTTCTTCCACGGCAACCTTGAGGCCAACATAGGCGGAACGGGCGATGATGCTGTGGCCGATGTTGAGTTCTTGGATGTGTGGTAACTGGGCCACTGGAATCACGTTAAAGTAGGTTAAACCATGACCAGCATTGACCTGAAGCCCCAAATGGTTGGCTAGCTCTGCGCCTTCTGCAAGCCTTTGGATTTGGTGGCTTCGCTCTTGGTCATTGCTACCGTTGGCATATTCACCGGTGTGTAGCTCAATGTCGTCGGCACCCAATTGGTAGGCCGTGTTGATCTGGTCTTGCTCCGGGTCGATGAACAGGCTGACCCTGATCCCGGCCTTCTTCAAGGTCTCAATTTTTTGTCCCAACGAACCTTCTTGGCCGATTAAGTTGAGCCCCCCTTCGGTGGTCACTTCTTCCCGCTTTTCAGGCACCAGGGTACAAATCTCCGGTTTTGTTTGGACCGCAATCTGTACCATGGCGTCGGTAGCCGCCATCTCTAAGTTCAACTTGGTTTGAACCACTTGCCTTAAAATCGCAACGTCTCGGTCTTGGATGTGCCGTCGGTCTTCCCGCAGGTGTACAGTGATGCCTTGGGCACCGGCTTGCTCAGCGATTAAAGCGGCATACACCGGGTCGGGCTCAGTGGTTTGCCGGGCTTGCCTCAAGGTGGCGATGTGATCAACATTGATGTGTAGGATAGGTGTCATTCGTAGATCTTTTGGTTTAAGACCCAAAGGTCGATAGGTGGCCAGATTTCCTGGATCTGGATCTCAGGGCGGAGCCGCACCGTTGGGCTCTTGATTTTATAGGTTCCAGGTTTATAGTTTTTTAAATCAATGAACGCTTGGATGTCCTCAGGGTTCATGTTTTCCACCAGGCTTTTTGGGCCTCGGATAGAAATATGGAAGGTCTTTGGGTTGAAACGAGTGACATAAACTTGGTTCACCAACCCTAGTGGAATGGCGTCGAACCGCCGGTTGATCGGCTCTGAGCCGACTTGAATCCGGGCTGTCAAAACATCTGGGGCAGGGGGTAACGGGTGGACCCCTTCAGGCCAGTTGATCTGGGCAAACATTTCGATCTCACCGTTGACCGAGTCGATGTTCAGGGCTCGGGTCTCCAGTTGGTCTAAGGAACTTAACAACTTGATGGGGCCTCGGACCATGATCTTATCAGGGACGATACTGACCTTTTCCAGCACAAAACCTTTCGCAGGGCTGCCGACCAAAACCGGGTGAACCGGTAGCTCTTTCTCTAAGGCTTCTTCGAAACTGATTTCAGCAACATCAGGGGTCACGGAGATAATCCGAACTCCCTTCGGGGTTTTGATGTTACTTCTGTGCAGGCTATATTTCCGGGTGCCCGAAGTAGCGCTCTCTAAGTCAATGACCGCCTGGAAGTTCGCCGGGTGGACCTCTGGTAAGTCTCGGGCCGAGGCCGAGACAGAGATACTCACCGTCTGTAACGGCTTGCTGGTCATTTCTAAGCTTTTTGGGCTGTTGATGTAACTGACCGGCACAAAGAGTTGAATCTCAGTGAGTCCCTTTTTTGAGCCTGTCGGTGCTAGTGCCCAAACAAAGAGGGCGAGGCAAAAAGCCAGCAGCTTTTGGGGCCAGTTTTTGGTGAAACGTTTCATGGTTTGGCCTCCTTTGCAGGGCTGAATATTCCCTCTGCAGGGCGACCCATATAAAGTTCATAGAGTTTTTTCCGCAGCTCCCCCTCGGACTCACCGATGATCAATTGGCCCCCTTGGGCAAGACTGATCACCCCCCTCTCTTCACTGATCACCAAAATAATCGCATCGGTGATTTCCGAGAGCCCCAGGGCCGCTCGGTGTCTTGTGCCCAAATGACCGGAGAGGTCTTCTTGGTTGGAAAGCGGAAGGATACAGCCAGCGTAAGATATCTGTTGGCTTTTGTTGATGACAATAGCGCCGTCATGCAAAGGGCCGTGGGTGTTAAAAATAGTGACCAGGAGTTTGGGGCTGAACAATGCATCGAGCTTGGTAGCGTTCGAATAATATTCTTTGAGACCCATGTCTTTTTCTAAAACGATCAACGCACCGGTTCGAGTCTTCGCGAAGTGCTCCGAGACCTTGATCACTTGATCAATGAAGGTCACCGCTTTACGGGGGTTGTAGTCTCGGAAAAAGGTACGGACCCCGATTTGGGCCAAGGCTTTTCTGACGTCCGCTTGGAACAAGATGATGATCACCACCACTAGGGAAGAAAAAAGATTGTTTAAAACCCAGTTCAAACCGGCGAGGCCCAAAAAATCGGTGAGGTAATAGATCACCGCCACCAGCAAAAAGCCGGTCATGATTTGGATGGCACGGGTGCCTTGCAGCATGATGATAAACCCGTAGATAATCGCCGTCAGCAGCGCAATGTCCACTAGGTCTTGCCAACGAAGATCGTAGAGTAAATCCATTATTCCTCTTGGATATTTTGGTATGCCCAAGCCATATCGAGGGCTTGGCGAGTTTCTTTCACTTGATGAACCCTGAAAAACTGTGCCCCCTCCTGGAAACCTAACACTTGGGTGGCTAAACTTGCGGATTGTCGCTCAAGTGGGTCGATCTCTAGGGCCTTAGATATAAATGACTTATTTGAAGTTCCTAGTAAAGTCTGACAGCCCAAAGAACCCCAAACCGAGTGCATTCGCAACAATTCAAGGTTGTGGCCTAAGAGTTTGCCGAAGCCGATCCCAGAATCCAACAGGATTCGGTTTTTTGGTAATCCTGATTGTTGGCAAAGTGCCAAACGTTGCTCAAAAAATTCGGCTACATCCAAGACAGGGTTCCGGTAAGTCGGGGCGACTTGCATGGACTTTGGTGTACCTTGGGTGTGCATCAACACATAGCCGGCGTCAAAGTGACGAACCCAGTGTAACATTTCCTCCCCACCGCTGAGTCCCGAAACATCATTGATCATCGATGCGCCTGCTTCCAAAGCAGCCTTGGCGACCGATGGCTTGGTGGTGTCCACCGATAGGGGAATGGACCACCGGCTTTTGATTGCTTTCAAGGCGGGCAAGATACGTTTGATTTCTTCTTCAGTGGTGACTGATTCAGAGCCGGGACGGGTGGATTCACCGCCGAGGTCAAGCCAGTCGGCCCCTTCGTCAATCATCCTTTGTGCTTGTGCCAACGCTTGGTCTGTCTCTTGGTACAGGCCGCCATCGTAAAAAGAATCAGGGGTCAGGTTCAAGATGCCCATCACCTGGGGGCGTACCGCTGCATAGCCAGAGCGCTGTTCGGAGATGAACTCCGCCGGTGCCCGGTGGTGTGCGTTGGCTAATGCACCCAAAAAATCAGGGTCTTTAGCAGCCAAAAAGGCATGGATTTCTGGCCAATCAAAAAGCCCGGCCACCACCGCAAAGTCGTTGTCCTTAGAAAAAAAATATGCCGGGTAGGCAGTCAGACCAAGTTGAATCCCAAGGGGGAGCGTAGTAGAACGTCCGATAAACAGGCTAGATTTTTCCGATCGAGGCTGTGGGTTCTCAGCCCCGAACCAAAGGTTCAGGTGCTGAGAAATAACCTGCGAGTCTAGAGAAAAGGCGCAAAGCAGCAGGTCCATGTGGCCTAGGCCGATGTTTTCGCTGTTAATATATCGGTGATGAAGGCACCGTCGATGGTTTCCTTGGTCATCAATCCCTCGGTGATTTGCTCCAGGGTATCCAGGTTTTCTCGGAGCAAAGTCATCGCCTGATTGTAGGCGTCGTTGACAATCCGCTTCACCTCTTGGTCGATCAACCGAGCGGAAGACTGGCTGGTTCGTTTCTTTTTCATCATATCCCGACCGATAAAGACTTCGCCTTGACCTGCGGCCAAGTAAACAGGCCCGACACGGTCGCTCATACCCCAGTTGCATACCATCCGATGGGCAATCTGGGTCGCTCGTTCGAGGTCGTTGCTGGCACCGGTGGTGAAGTGGCTGAAGATGATTTCTTCGGCGGCACGTCCGCCCATCATCATCGCCAACATGCCAATCAGCTGGCTTTTGTGCTGGGAATACTTGTCCTCATCGGGCAATAACATGGTCAAACCAAGCGCCTGACCCCGAGGGACAATGGTTACTTTATGTACCGGGTCAACCCCTGGGGTCAACACCGCTACCAAAGCATGGCCCGCTTCGTGGTATGCCGTGGTCCGCTTTTCTTTGTCTGGCATGACCATCGAACGTCGCTCTTTGCCCATCATTAGTTTATCACGGGCTTCTTCAAAGTCCTCCATGTCCACTGTGGTTTTGCTCGCACGTGCTGCGTTCAAAGCCGCTTCGTTGGCAAGGTTCGCCAAATCCGCTCCACTGAAACCTGGGGTCGCTTGGGCGATGATCTTCAATTCAACATCGGCGCCTAAGGTGATCCCTTTGGTGTGAACCCCTAAAATATGTGTCCTGCCCAGGGTGTCTGGTTTAGGCACGTGTACCTGTCGGTCAAAACGACCTGGCCGGGTTAGTGCTGAGTCCAATACATCAGCCCGGTTGGTCGCCGCGATGACAATCACCCCTTCGTTCCCGTTAAACCCGTCCATCTCAACCAGCAACTGATTCAAGGTCTGCTCACGTTCGTCGTTTCCGCCGCCCATGCCTGCACCACGGTGCCGGCCTACAGCGTCGATCTCATCAATGAAAATGATACAGGGTGCAGCGGCTCTCGCTTGGGCAAAGAGGTCTCTCACCCGGCTGGCACCGACACCAACAAACATTTCTACAAAGTCAGAACCGGAAATCGAAAAGAATGAAACCCCGGCCTCGCCAGCGATAGCTTTGGCCAACAGGGTTTTGCCTGTCCCTGGTTCTCCGATCAGCAAAACCCCGGTAGGGATTCTCCCACCAAGCTTTTCAAATTTTGAAGGGTCTCGCAGAAACTCCACGATCTCGTCTAGTTCAGCTCTGGATTCATCAATCCCAGCCACATCGGCAAAGGTGACTTTCACGGTGGTTTCATCCGCTACTTTGGGCTTAGATTTCCCAAAACCCATCATCTTATTGCCACCTTGCATCTGTTTCATGAAAAACAGCCATACCCCAATGATCAGGAGGATGGGTAGCCAGCTGGATAGGATCGCAAAAAACAGCCCGCCAGATTCAGGAGACACGACCTGCAAGTTGACCCGTTGAGCGTGTAAAGCGGGAACAAGCGAGAAAAAGCGTGGGACCGTGGTGGTGAAAACTTTTTGGTCCGAGGTCTGCCCTTCTACATGAGTCCCTTTCAAGATCACATCGGTCACTTGACCACCATTCACTAAATTCATGAATGCGGAAAAAGGAATATCTTGGCTCCTTACGGGGGCATTGCTGATGGCGAAAACCATGACAAAACCCAAAACTAAGAAGAAACCGAGGAGTATATTTTTTGGAGATGGCTGCATATCTACCTATATCGTGTTAGAGCTAACAGTTTACGGCTTTTTCACTACTCTTCCAAGTGAAATCACCCCTCACATCCTTAGACCGTGGTCTTTTTAACCGTTTGGTGACTTGGTACGCTTTACCAAACCGGTGCAATCCCTTAACCTCAAGCTGTTTGAACCAAACGCTGAGGAGAGAATGGAACTGAACGAGAGAATCAAACGGCTCTTGGACGCCCTGGTTGGCGAACAGCTGGAAGGCTTTAAAACCAGTTTAGACCAAGGGCTACGGGACTGGGAAAATCGCTTGGGGATCCACGGCGAAGCTCAAGGGAAAAAAAGCTCAACCCAAGACCGCCCGAACAGCCATGCCGATTTTTTTGGTTACCAAAGGCCCCCCCAGACAGAGCCAAAACCAGCGTACAGCGACCAGACCTTAAAGGACTTAGCCGCTTTTGGTTTGACTCCCCCGGTGACCCTAGCGGAACTCAAAAAGGCAAGAAACGGCGAGCTGAAGAAATTTCACCCTGACCGGTTTGCCCAAGATCCAGGGAAAATCGCTTCCGCCAAACGTATCACCCAAATCCTGGGTGATACCTACGAACGATTGGTGCAGCAATTGAGCTGAACCAATCAGCGCTGCCGATTGGTTTGCCTGATGAAACGCTGGCTTATAGGTTAGAGTTCACAAAATCCCAATTGATCAAATGGGCCACAAAAGCGGTCAAATAATCAGGTCGGCGGTTCTGAAAGTCTAAGTAATAAGCATGCTCCCAAACGTCGACGGTCAACAGGGCCTTTTGGCCATGGGCCAAGGGTGTATCGGCGTTCGCTGTTTTTGTTATTTTCAAGTGGCCGTCTTCTAAGATCAGCCAAGCCCAACCACTACCAAACTGGGTCGCTCCGGCTGCTTTAAACTGCTCGACAAACCCTTCGTAGGACCCAAAGTCTTCGTTGATTTTTGCGGCAATCGCACCGGTCGGGGCACCGCCACCTGCTGGTTTGATGCAGTTCCAATAAAAAGAATGGTTCCAAACCTGGGCAGCGTTGTTAAACACTCCGGCTTTCTCGGCGTTGCCAGCAACAGCAACAATGATCTCTTCTAAAGATTTGTCCGCCAGCTCAGTCCCTTTGATCAGGTTATTGAGGTTGGTGACGTAGGCAGCGTGGTGTTTGCCGTGGTGGAAAGATAAAGTGTTGGCGCTGATGTGTGGCTCTAACGCTTGGGCTTCAAAAGGTAATGCTGGAAGTGTGATGCTCATGGTTCCTCATTTAGCTGACAGTTTATTTCCTGCGGTAGCTTCTATCATAGATCGAAACAGCAGGGTTGAGAGTAAGGTACCTTACTTGGAAGCTTAATGGGAGTGGGGGAGGTAAAAAAAAAGCAAAAAAAAAACCCGAACCTCAAGAGAGATTCGGGTTTTAAAAAGGAATCTATGAATAGATTACTTTACTTCAGCAGTTGCGCCAGCAGCTTCCAATTTCTTGGCGATTTCAGCAGCTTCGTCTTTAGCAACGCCTTCTTTGACTTTACAGTCAGCGCCAGCAGATTCAACTAATTCCTTAGCTTCTTTGAGGCCAAGACCAGTCAAGCCACGAACTTCCTTGATCACGGAGATCTTGTTGCCACCGAATGAAGTCATGACGACATCAAATTCAGTTTTTTCAGCAGCAGCTTCACCACCGCCAGCAGCAGCAGGAGCAGCAGCTACAGCAGCAGCAGCACTAACACCAAACTTCTCTTCTAATTCTTTAACCATCTCAGACAGTGCTAAGACGGACATTCCTGCGATAAACTCGATAACTTGATCTTTTGTGATGTCAGACATTGATTTCTCCTAAGTCTATGATTGTTTTGAATCGGCGATTGCTTGAAGGCCACGAACAAATTTGGATGGTACCTCGTTGAGGGTACGAACCAAGTTGGTTGCCGGAGCGTTCATGAGGTATAGGATCTTGACTAATAGATCTTCTCTGCTTGGTAGCAGGCTTAAGTCGCTGATCTCACTGGTATTCAAGACCTTGGCTTGATCGCCAGTCACCAATACACCAGCGACAAGCTCTAGCTTATCGTTGTCTTTGGCGGCTGCAACCATTACTTTAGCTTGGGCCACTACATCGTCAGCGCCGTAAACCAAAGCTCTGGTTTGTACGAATTCTCCAGATAAACCTTCAAAAGAAGTCCCTTGAGATGCAATTTTAGCCAAAGAGTTTTTGACAACCCGTAGCTTTGCACCGTGGGCAAACAGGGCCTTTCGTAACGTCGTCAACGCTTCTACTGAAACGCCTTGGAAGTTAACCAAGATCCCTGATTGGGACGATTGAAAGATTTCCTTGAATTCGGCGACCAGTTGCTCTTTCTGTGGTCGATCCATGAATTCTCCGTGGAATCTACATTAAAATTCAGTCCGTAAACGAACCGGTTGTTTCTTCGTTTTGACTCTGAAGCAGAGTGTAGGGATATTAAAGACAGACAATGTCGTCTGGCGGAAGCCAGCTTTTAGAACGGTTGTCATCTAGGCAGGACATTAAGCCCAAGCGTTAGCTTGGGCTCCTGCGGTCTTCAATAACCTGAGTTTGCTGCAAGCAGCGATTCTTAACCCAAAGGGCCAAGCCTCAAAGGCTTAGCGGAATTGGGATTCATCAATTCGAATTCCAGGACCCATGGTCGAAGAGATCGTGACCCCTTTGATATAGATACCTTTCGCACTGGAAGGCTTCAATTTGATCAGAGCGTCGTAGATAGCACGGATGTTTTCGCCCAATGCTTTGCTCTCAAAATCAATCAGGCCACAAGTAGAGTGGATGATCGCGCCTTTGTCCGTACGAAACTGGACTTGTCCTTTTTTGATTTCAGTGACAGCTGTTTTCACATCTGCAGTCACGGTACCAACCTTAGGGTTTGGCATCAAGCCTTTAGGGCCTAACAATCGACCGATTTTACCAACCACAGCCATCATGTCTGGGGTCGCAACAACACGGTCAAATTCAAACCAGCCTTCGTTAGCGATTTTGTCAGCGAGTTCCATCCCACCAACAAATTCAGCACCAGCTTCCAAGGCTTCTTTTTCTTTGTCCCCTTTTGCAAAAACCAAAACCCGAAGGTTTTGACCTGTGCCGTTAGGTAGAACGCAAGAACCTCGAACCATTTGGTCCGATTTTCGAGGGTCAACACCCAAACGGATCGCAACGTCTACTTTCTCAGTAAACTTAGCGGAAGCGAATTTCTTAACAAGCTCAAGGCCGTTTTCTAAGGAATGTTTTTGTTCCCGGTCCAGTTCTTTGAGCCACTCTTTTTTTCGTTTTGATATGTTTGGCATGTTGATTTTACGTCTTGTCGGTTACATCGAAGCTGGGACGTTAATGCCCATGCTCTTTGCGGTACCTGCTACTAGTCTTTTGGCCGCTTCGATATCGTAGCAGTTAAGGTCCGGTAGTTTAACCTTTGCAATCACTTCAATTTGCTCTTCGGTGATCGTGCCAACTTTCTTCAAGTTTGGCTCTGGAGAGCCTTTAGCTAGACCAAGGGCCTTCAATACCAAAACAGCTACTGGAGGTGTTTTGGTGATAAAACTAAAGCTTCGATCCGCATAAACCGTGATCACTACAGGAGTGATCATCCCAGCGTCAGCTTGGGTTTTTGCGTTGAAACTTTTGCAAAATTCCATGATATTGACACCTTTTTGACCCAATGCAGGGCCAATTGGCGGAGCTGGATTGGCTTTACCGGCGGGAATTTGCAGCTTAATATAGCCTGTAATTTTTTTTGCCATTCTACGTCTCTATATCCAAGTGACAGTCTGTTACGCTCAGTCTACCAACCGGACTTTATCAAAGCCCAATTCCAGCGGCGTCGAACGACCGAAAATGCTCACCAAAACGGTCAGCTTGTTGTGTTCCTTATCCACTTCATCAATGATACCGTTGAATTCAGCAAACGGTCCGTCAATGACAGCGACAGTTTGGCCAACAGTATAAGTGGAGTCGATTTCTTGTTGCTTGATCCCAGACTCGATTTGTCCACGTATAGAAGACAACTCGGATTCAGAAACAGGCCGTGGATTGGTTTGATCTCCGCCCACAAAACCAGAAACCTTAGGTACGTCACGGATGACGTGCCACAAATCTCTAGTTAAGTTCATTTTGATCAAGATGTAGCCAGGAAAGTAAGTCACCTTACTTATACGGACTTTATCACCTTTTTTGGTAGTCACTTCTTCGGAAGGAATGAAGATTTCTTCAATTAATTCTTCCATGTGACGAAGGCGAAGCTGCTCATTAAGCAAAATCCGCACCTTTTCCTCATATCCAGAGTATGCCTGGACAATGTACCATTTATACGGCGATTCTACTTCTTGTGGAGTATCTGTCATGACTATCCGATAACCTGTTTGACAACTTCAGAAAGTCCGTAGTCAATCACGCCCAAAAAGACGGCAGTAATCAAGCTGATCATTAAAACGACCCCAGTCTGCTTGATGGTCTGCTGTCGATTGGGCCAAGTGACCTTCTTGAACTCGCCTCGTACTTCAATAAGAAATCCGTTGATTCGTTTAAACATACTATCCTTTTAGGCTACAGAACTCCGGTTTGTTGGCAGGCCAGGAGGGACTCGAACCCACAACATTCGGTTTTGGAGACCGACGCTCTACCAATTGGAGCTACTGGCCTATTTGGTCTCCTTATGCAGGATGTGCTTTTGGCAGAACCTGCAGTATTTTTGAAGCTCCATCTTTTGGGGCTTTGCCTTTTTATTACGAGTTTTGCTGTAATTACGGCGTTTGCACTCGGCGCATTGAAGCTGAACGATGTCTCTCATCTTAAACACTTAGGATACGTATGGAGCCCAGGAGCAGAATTGAACTGCCGACCTCTTCCTTACCAAGGAAACGCTCTACCCCTGAGCTACCTGGGCCAAAATACTATGAGTATAAAACTGAGCAATCGGAAACAAAAAAAAATGGTGGGGAGAGAAGGATTCGAACCTTCGAAGGCGGAGCCGACAGATTTACAGTCTGTTCCCTTTGGCCACTCGGGAATCTCCCCCCCTGGGGTATGGTGCTGACTGGAGGATTCGAACTCCCGACCGGCTGCTTACAAAACAGCTGCTCTACCAACTGAGCTAAGTCAGCAAGAATACTTTGTTTCCGATTCCTGCGAATAAATAAACCTAGAGAAGACGCTACTGCTTGTCAACACTGTTTTTTTAGGCTAGAATTTTTTTCTCTTAAACAGTTGTAAATATAACGCTTTTAAAGGCTGTATTCTTGATGGAACTTTCGTTGCCCCCTGATTTTAAAGCTGGATTCGTGTCCTTGATTGGTCGTCCTAACGTTGGGAAGTCCACTTTACTCAACGAATTGCTGGGTCAGAAGATCTCAATCACCGCTGATAAACCCCAAACAACTCGAAACCAAATTCGAGGTATTTTGACTCGGCCCCTTTTCCAGGCTGTCCTTGTCGATACCCCGGGGATTCACATGCCCCAAAACGAGCTTCACAAGCGGATTGTGAACTACGCTTTGGGAAGTATCAAGGACTCAGACTTGATTTTTTTCATCACAGAGCCGTTGGCTGGTGGGAAAAAAATATCAAAAGGAGACCTGACTATTTTAGAACGGTTAGAAGGGCTAGAAAAAAAGACCTGCCTGCTGTTAAATAAAGTGGATCTATATACAGCACCTCAGGTGATGGCGTCCATTGAGGAGTATAACAAGGCGTTCTCCTTCACCGAGACCTTCGGTCTTTCGGCTTTGTTTGGTAAAGGTGTCGAGCGGCTTGAGTCGATTTGCACCACATACCTGCCCGTCTCGCCACCACTATACGACGAAGATACCGTGACGGACACCCCTGAAAAGGTGATCTGTGCGGAGTTCGTACGGGAACAAATCCACCGCAGGCTGTACCAAGAGGTGCCTTTTGGTGTCGCTGTGGTCGTTGAAAAGTTTGTTGAGGAAGATAAACGGGTCTGTATATGGGCGACGATCTTCGTGGAGCGAGACGCCCACAAAAAAATCCTGATCGGCAAAGGGGGATTGATGCTGAAATCGCTGGGTACTTCAGCTCGCCAGCGGATTCAAACCCTCTTGGGAACCAAGGTTCGCCTGGATTTACACGTCAAGACCGCCAAGGGCTGGGTGGATAACCCGGCTAAGCTTGCGGAGTTTGGGTATAAAATCGAAGGTTAAGACACCTAACGGCCTGCTGGCTGCGATCCCTTTGGGTTGGTCGCAGTCCGGCATAGCCTGAAGGTGAAGTTGCCTTCAGGGCCGTGAAAAAATCATCTGCTGCAATCGTTCTTTGATTCGCTCCTCTTGGCTGTCTGCCAACAGCTCATCCAGCCGTGCCTCAATGTTTTCCTCAGTGAGTCGCTTCCAACGACCATCTATGGTCATGATCGCCGCAAAGCCATCTCTGATATACACTTCGCCAATTTCCGCTATTTCCACCTTGTGGTTGGTGGTGGCGGCTTTGGATAATAAGATTGCAGTTTTCAAGGCTTCTCGAATACGTGGGTTTTTCATAGCGAACTCGACTTCAGGTTGAGAAAGGTTACCCCTCCTCATCGGCAAAGTACGAATGAACTTTAACTAAGTCTTAATAATCGGCTCAAGAGACCAAAAAACGGAACAGAAAAAACTGTAACGCCAAGATCAGCACGACGTTAATCACTAACTCTGGATCAGTGCCCTTGGCCCCTCTCAAAGAGTTTTGGGCTCGGTCGCTGATGCTCTTGTGTGCGCTCGAAGTTTTCATATAACCGCCTGTATACGGATTAAATCCCTCTTCTTCCATTGGTTAGTATAGCGCAAGCCAGAATAAATTTCAAAAGATTCCTCGATTTTCCCCATAAAAGGGCTGAATTGTGGAATTTCGGTGGTCGGGACAAGCTAATGGAGTCTTTTCGAGATGACAACCATAATGTGAGCGGCTTGGTGCTTTTTATACGGAGCTAGGAAAATAGGCCGTCAGACCGGGGTATTTAGTAGAGGATTTTTGGGGTTAGGTCAAAAAGATAGATTCTATTTAATCCACAAGAACAATTTATTGAATTAATATGAACCCGGCCCGCTAGGTGCGGCTTGGCCAGGGAAAGAACCCAGGCCAAGGTGTTGGCTTCAAGTGAGTTTGTTCCGCTCGATCATCTCGCTCAATAACCCTTGGATGGTGTCCAGCAAAGGGGAGCCGGCCCGGTAGTCCGCCCGTTCGATCATTTTGACCCGGTCTTCCTTGATGAAGTGCCTCGCTTTCTTCCATGAATCCCGGCGTTGGCCGTGGTAGACCGCAATGGCTTCGCCGCCTTTACGGCTGAGCAGGGAGAAACAAGGGATATCTGTCGCCCCATCCCCCAAAAAAAGCATCTGGGACATCGGGATACGGAACTCATCAAACCTCTCGTTGACCAAATAATAGTCTTTCGCTTTTTCGCCGATGATCCCCTTGGAGATTTGGAACAGGTACCGGGTTTTATCGGTGAAACTGACCACTCGCTTGGGGGCCTTGATGGCGTTGTTTTTATCGTAAGCAAAATCGGAGGCCCAAATTTCGGTGAAGTGATGGGCAATCTTCGTGTGCCTGAGGATTTGGCCAATGCCACTGCTGACCAGATAAAATTCGAGGTTCACCCCTGGAGCTTCCTGAGCGATGAACGCCCGGAGCAGGTCAAAAACCTCTTCAACCCCGTCAAAAAGCGGCAGCCGTTGGCCCCAGCTTTTGAGGAAATCGGCGGTGATGACCCCGCCCTTTTCGTCCGAAAGCTGTTGTAATTTATATAAAAAGCCAGGGACTTGGTCCCAGCCGTCCCGCAACATCTGATCAAATTCCCCGGTCCAAAAGGCCGGGGCATCAAACCCCAATTCGGCCATCAACCCGCTGGTGGAATCTGGGGCAAGGGTGTCATCAAAGTCAAAGACCATGGCAAGGGTTCGGCTCATTTCAACTCCAAAGGATCGGTGGTTTCCCTTGTTTGGCCAACCATTGGTTTACCAAAACAAAATGGTCACACCCCAAAAAACCTCGGTACGCCGAGAGTGGGGAGGGATGGGAGGTTTCTAAAATATAGTTTTTCGTGTCGTCGATCAGCGGCCTTTTTGATTGGGCAAACCCGCCCCACAACAAAAACACCATCGGCTGTTCGGTTTGGGACAGGTGACAAATCACAGCGTCGGTGACTTCTTCCCAACCTTTTTTTTGGTGGGAACCTGCCTTGGAGCCGTTCACAGTCAACACCGAGTTGAGCAACAACACCCCTTGGTTCACCCACGGGGAAAGGTCTGTGGACTCAGGGCAGTGGCCGGTGCTGCGCTGGAGTTCTTTGAAGATGTTTTTCAAGCTCGGCGGGGTTTTGACTCCCTCAGGGACAGAAAAACTCAATCCATGGGCCTGCCCAGGGCCGTGGTATGGGTCTTGGCCCAAAATCACCACCTGGACTCGCTCTGGCGGCAGCTGATTCAGCGCAAAAAAAACCTGTTTTTGTGCAGGATACACCGGTTTGCCTGAGTCGATTTCACCGTCAATAAACCGCTGTAAACCCTGGAATCCAGGGGATTGAAACACAGGCTGTAACACCTCGGCCCAGCTTGGTTCTTCCAAAAAATCAACGAGATTCATGGTTTGGTGGGGTATCCGTAATACCAGTGGGCGTAGACTACCCCAATGTTGCGGACCGAGTGGACTTGCCCCGCCTTGATCAGCACTTCCTCCCCGACTTTGGGGTGGAACACCTTTCCTTCGATTTCAAGCTCCATCTCCCCATGGCCCAACATCCACAGCTCGTCCACCGGGTGGGTGAAGTCTGCCCAATCCTGTCCCGGTTGGTCGCTGAACACCCCAAAGCTGTAGCCCCGTTGTTTCCAGTCTTCTTCTACTTTTCGGTTATCAATCATCATGTCTCCGTTGTGCCGCTAATCTATCCTCCTCGGTAGCATCCGTCAAAGCTTGGGTTGTGGTCTGGGCGAAATATATATATGAATTAATTCGGGTAGTTTTACGAACCTGACCCGATGCTTGCATTTAGGCTGACTGGTTAGGGGCGACCCAATGGCGTGATGCATCGCCATGATAAAAATGTTTGGAGACATTGATGAGTAAGACGCAGGCAGAGGGCACGCAGAAAGCCAAGTTTGATTTTTCGGGGCACTGGTCCTCGATGTATTGGAGGTTGATGAAGGTGTTGGTGAAAAACCTGATCCAACGTCGAGCCTCCTCAATGGCCCAGTCCCTCGCTTATGCGACCATCTTATCCGTGGTGCCTATCTTGGTGATTTTCTTTTCGATCCTCGGGGCGATCACCCAGGACCAAGGCATCCGGGAAAACATCTTCGAGTTCATCTCGGTCTATTTCATTCCTCAGTATGCCAACGATATCTTCATCCAGTTTGAAAAGCTCGCTCGCCGTAGTATCGCCCTTGGGGTGATCGGTATCCCCGCTTTGCTGGTTGCCGGGGTGATGCTCTACACCAAGGTTGACGATAGCATCAACCAGATTTGGGACGCCGAAAAGGATCACAAGTGGTTCAAAAACGGCTTAGCCTTTTTCATGACCCTGTTTTTTGGACCCATGATCCTGGTGTTGTTGTTTTCGATCCCCCCTTATATCCAGAGTTTGCCTTATTACCAAGAGGTGGTTTTGCACCCCATGGCGCAGGCGGTCTGGGCGACAATCATTCCTTTTATGGTCAGCGCATCGGGCCTTTGGGTGCTCTATAGCTACATCCCGAATGTGAAAGTCGGGGCGAAACCGGCGATGGTCGGGGCGGCCTTTTCGGCGGCGTTGATCCAGATTGCCAACGAACTGCTGGGCTTCTATTTCTCCAATCTGGCCCGTTTAGACGTGATTTATGGGTCTTTGGTGACCCTGCCTGTGCTGCTGATTTGGGTGTATGCCCTGTGGATGGTGGTCCTGACCGGCTCGATGTTGAGCTACATTGTGCAACAAAACCACCACCACAATTACCTGATCGCTGAGAACCTATACAATGATGAGTCGGTGTTGTGTAACGCCTTAGAAACCTTGATGTGCCTCGCCAGGGCCTTTGACGCTGGGGAAGGCCCCTTAGATTTGGACCGGCTTCATTTCCGGCTAGGGCTGCATAAAAAACGACTCAAAACGATCATCAAAACCTTGGCCAAAAATGAATACATTTCCTTGGTCAAAGAGGGCAAAGCCTCGGATGAACTGCTGAGCTTCCAACTAGGCAAGGCGGCCCGAAACATCGAACTCTCCGCCCTGGTCCCCCTGTTTTTCACCACCAAAGACCACCTAGACTTCGGCCCCCAACTAGCCGCCCTAACCAACTCCCTAGCCGTCCACCCCACCTTCTTGAAACCAAAGCTCAACTTGCAACAGTTGCTTGACGACCCGAAGAAGTGGGTTGGGTGAGTGAGGGGGCGAGCTTGCTCTAGGTTTTTGAGTGCAAACAAAAAGTGATTTGAGGAAAGGCCCCAGGGGAAGGAAGCTAAACGGTGAAAGTATCTATCGAGGATAAAAGAAGCCTTTGATTTGACTTTGATTTCTAACACAAATCTGGATGTGGTTTTTTTCAGCAAATCCAGCATTCGGGTACAAATTCTCACCTTCCCAAAAGACCCCACGCACTGAGTCGAACGGCTCCTCGCTCTGCTCCCTCATATACTCGTGGATACCTTCTATGACAGCGCAATCTAGGTTTCTCAGTAAAAGATCTCCGTTGCCCCCTGATCCAGGTAGGTTTTTGGGTAGCTCAAGTTTCTTTTCACCTTTCAGCAGCGTTAGGTTTGCATCAAGTATCTTCCGTTCCAGGAGGGAGTAACCGCTCTTTAGTAATTGAAGATTTTCAGTCTCAATTAAATTAAGGCAGTAACCAAGATCAATGACAGCTCCAATGACAGCAGGATGTTTGACTTTCCTTGACCCTGTCCGAGTCTTTAACTCCTCAGCCCACAGCAGTGCTCTCTTTGGGTCATTTTCCCAAAAATAGAGACCATTCCCCAGCCAATCGTATTTATGGGAGTCATAGGTGAGTTGGGCAGAACCGTTAATAACACTAGCGGCAGTAGCACGGTCACAACCGTGATAGCCTAGCACAAAATGGGGTAGAGTTCTGTCAGACATTTTTTCCTGTTATTTATTGTTCAACCCAGTGACTCTACTATTTACATTTTTTGGCAACAGAAGATGGGTTCCTTCGAACTGTGCGCACTTCTTCAGAAGACGCCCGCCTTTGAGCTGCGTCCATTCCCCGAGTAGGAGAAGTCTTATATGCGCTCGCCAAAGTGCCTTTTGTCGTAATGATACCAGCGCTGTGTAAAAAGCCCCTAGCCTTCTTTGGGCTGCTAGCCTCTTTAGCAACTGCATCGCTTCTGATTTCTTCCGATAAACGCTTGATTGAAGTCATGATAGATATCCTCCTTTCCATTCTCGGTATAATTGTACCAAGGATATTTGTGGAATGCAAACTTGAGCTACCTTATTGATCCTGTTCAATCTTAAGAAAACAGGCAATAGTAGACGATTCCTCCTGGCTGTCCCGGACCGAAATCTTTCCCCCGAATACTTTTGGAATCTCTGGTATATCGAACGAACAAGTATCCCCACCATAACAACACCGGAACCAACATCAACAGTAACAGACAAAGGAATGAAGTTTTTAACCCCAACAAAACGACTCAAAACGATCATCAAAACCTTGGCCAAAAATGATTACATTTCCTTGGTCAAAGAAGGCAAAACCTCGGATGAACTGCTGAGCTTCCAGCTAGGCAAGGCGGCCCGAAACATCGAACTCTCCGCCCTGGTCCCGCTGTTTTTCACCACCAAAGACCACCTAGAGTTCGGCCCCCAACTAGCCACCCTAACCAACTCCCTAGCCGTCCACCCCACCTTCTTAAAACCAAAGCTCAACTTGCAGCAGTTGTTGGATGACCCGAAGAAGTGGGTTGGGTGATTTTTTTTTGGAGTGTTCTCAATAGATGACAATTCTTTTGCTAGCCGCTAGAATCCCCATGAAGAAGGACGAACGGAAATAAGACTTCAGTCGCTTTGTCGACGGCGTTCGTTTTTGCTTGCTGTGAACGCCAGATTTGTGATGGAAGACATTCTGGCGAAAACAGTTGGCGTCGTATACCGTATGCTGCTTTCAGATTTTCACTAACGCATAAATCCTTGATAATCTCAATTCAATATAAATTTATGAACGCACTACTGACGTTAATTGATACGATGTTACGGCAATTAGATGCTCTCCCCCAGAGTAGTCATGTTGTCACGTCCGCCGCACTGAACCGGGAAGAAATTCAACGGATATTAGGATATTGGAAAATTCTACTTATTGAGGTGAGTGAGCGTTCCGGCATGATTTTCGAACAAATGCTAGCAGCAAGAGTAACGCCTCAAGTTAACGCATTGCATCAACATTTAGCAGCGTACTATTCAAATCCGGCGACTCTTCCAAATGTTCAGAGTACCTTTTTTAGTGCTGCCCAACATATTATGATAGCCCTCGCTCTTCAGGAACCAGGAAAAAATTTACGTCCGACAGAACAGGAATACATTGTAATAAGGGATGAAGTTGAAAAAAGTAAATTGAACGCAAAAATTGAAATCCAAAACCTTCAATCATTGACTCAAGCATATCAAACAAAGAAATCCTATATTGAATCGTTAAGCAGCGAACTCGATATATTAAAAAAACAAATTGATGATGAAAATTTAAGCGTTCGACAAATTAAGTCGAAACTTTCAGAAGTACAAACCGGGTTGAATGCACACCAACAAACTATTTCTGATTTGTTGGACAATGCAAAAGATTCCGTTGAGCAGGTTGATGAAAATAAACGGGTTGCAGAAAGAAAATTAAAAGAGGTTAAAAATTCCCAAGAAGCGGTAGTCGAAATTTATGATAGATTAAAGCAAGAGGATGCAAGCTTAAGTAAGGAAAAAATGTCTTTTAAAGAACAAGTCACTGAGTATGATGCTTTTTTGTTGAAAAGCAAAAATCAGATGAAACAACATGAGGTTGACTTATCAGACTTATTGTCTAAAGCAGGGAGTACCAAATTAGCAGAATCTTTCAAGGAAAGGTATCAATCAGCCACAATTTCTAGGTGGGTTTGGACCTTTGTTTTTCTGTTAGATATGATACTTGTGTTTTTTCTACCAAAAATATTTGAAATGGTTGGGGGTCCAGTAGACTTTAAAACCACTGAAGGTATCATTCCACGTCTTCCCTTTGTTGGAGCCATTGTCTGGATTGGTTGGGTTGCAATAAAAAGTTTTGGACATCAATCTCGAATAGCTGAGGATTATGCCTTTAAATATGCTATTGCTCTGTCCTATATGAGCTTTCGTGACCACACGGAAAAAATGGGCGATCCAGCGTTATCTAAACTTCTACTTGAATCATCACTTGAAAATTTTTCTGCAAATCCATTGCGAATTTTTGGAGCGAATCACGGCACACCACTCCATGAAATCATCCATAGCACGACAAGTTCAAAAAAAACCAAGCCAAAAAAGGCGGCTAAAAAACCAGTAAAAGAACCAGTAAATCAAGATGTTGACGAATAAAGCATGAAAATCCTGGGGCACATTACCTATTTCTAAAACCTGCAAACCTGAGGCGACGTCCGCAGCTTGGTTCCTTAACACCACCCTTTCCGCTTTCGGTCCTAGCACTATCACCTGATTCCAAAGAATCCCCCCAAGCGGTAAGGCAGTTCATCGCCAATAAGCCCCAACACCGTCATCATCACCAGAGAGTTATCCGTCGGAGTTCGATCAAGCCAAGGCGCAGGGTGCTGAAAACCAAGGCCTCCTAGACACAACTGGTCTACTTCCTCGACTGATGACTGCTTGCTGAAACTCAAATAACGTTTTGGTGAGGTGGATATCACACCGCCCAACCTGTCACCCCTTTCTATGCCCCGCTCATGGTTGCTTTCGTCAGACACATCAAAGAGTACCACGAACAGTCCAAACACCACCCGGCGAAGTTCGCTGAGTCCTTGGGGTTTATGGACTGGGCGAACCAGCCGAACCCCTTTCGGTCCTACGAAGGTACACCCAAGCTGGACCTGCCCTTTTTGCAGGGGCCGGTGCCGGGGAAGCTCTACACTGAGGCCGTGGAGCCCAAGCCGGTTGATCTGGAATCGGTGGGCGCATTGTTTGAGTTGAGTCTGGGGTTGAGTGCTTGGAAGAGGTATGGGGATTCCCGTTGGGCGTTGCGGATGAACCCGTCGTCAGGGAACTTACACCCTACGGAGTCCTATTTGGTTGGGCTCGGTGGGGTCTATCATTATGACTCACTACACCACCAATTAGAGCGCCGGGCCGAACTGCCCCAATGGCTGGCGGCAGGCACCGGGTTTTGGGTCGGGCTGAGTACAATCACCGTCCGGGAAACTTGGAAGTATGGGGTGAGGGGTTACCGGTATTGCCAGCTGGACCTGGGCCATGCGCTGGGGGCTTTGGGTTACAGTGCGGCGTTGAACGGGTGGAAAGTGAAGGTGCTGGACCACCTCAGCACAGACCAAGTGGGTGTGATTTTGGGTTTGGACGGGGTAGACTGGCCGCCGCATCAATCAGAAGAGCCCGACATGCTGCTGCGGATTGGGCCAAAAGGCGATGAGGTTTCTTTGCCGGAGCCGGAATCTTTTCGGCCTTTGGCTTGGGAAGGGGAGCCAAACCTGCTGTGCCAAAAACCGCACCCTTGGCGGCCTGTGGATCAGGCGTATCGGCTGTGCAACAAACCCGCAGGGGGCAACCTGCAAAGGTTGTTGCCAGAGGGCGAGGGGCCAGCTCCAAGCGAACTGTCCGGCGAAACCTTGATCCGGCAACGTCGCAGCGGGCAGACCTACAGCGAAGAAGACTCCGCCATGAAACAGGGATCTTTTTGGGAAATCCTGCAAGCCTGCTTGCCCCGCCGGGGTAAGGCCCCCTTTGATGTTTCCCTCGGAGAGCCCCAAGTCAATTTGGTGCTGATGGTCCACCGGGTGGAGGGCGTGGCGCCGGGGACCTATCTGCTCTGCCGCAATGAGCGGGACTTGGGCGGTTTGAAGGCCGCTTTGGATTCGAGGTTCGCCTGGGACAAGGTCCCGACCCCCATGGATTTGCCTTTGTACCTCTTAGAAGAAGGGGATACCCGCAACTTTGCGGCGAATTTGAGCTGCAATCAGGAGATTGCCTCCAGCGGTTCGTTTTCGTTGTCCATGTTGTCTTGTTTTGAAGGGGCGATGAAGGAGGATCAGTTTGTTTACCCCCGGCTGTTTTGGGAATGTGGCTTGATTGGTCAGGCGTTGTACCTCGGCGCAGAGTCCCAGGGGTTTCGAGGGACCGGGATTGGTTGTTACTTTGATGACCAGATGCATGGATACCTTGGCCTAACCACCGCCTCACACCAAAGCCTGTACCACTTCACTTTAGGTGCGGCGGTTGAGGACCAGCGTCTCACCACAGAGCCCCCGTACCCCGAGGGCCGCAACCTGGACCGGTAGGTTTGTGTGATTGGTTGTTGTGTGAATGCCCTGGTTTTTAGACCATGCAACCAGACACCCCAACGAATCCCGGAGAATCAGTGAAGTATCCAGTCATCGGTTTAACCCTCTTGGGGCTTTTTGTTTCGACGAGCTTGTTTGGCCAGTCCTTGTTCCTGGCGGCGGCCTCGACTCGGGAAGCGGTGGACGATGTCGTGGCGGGCTTCGCCCAGCAATCGAGGGTTGCTATCCCGGTTTCCTTCGCCTCCAGCTCGACCTTAGCCCGGCAGGTTGCTTTAGGGGCACCGGCAGGGGTGTTTCTTTCGGCGAACACTTCTTGGATGGACTACCTGGAAAAAGCGGGTTTTTTAAAACCCAACACCAAAGTGGCCTTTTTAACCAACCATCTGGTGTTGATTGCGCCTTTGGGCACAAAGCTACAGCCCAACCTGCCCTTTAACGAATACTTCGGCAAAACCAAAGGCCGGTTGGCCCTGGGCGACCCGAGGCATGTACCGGCGGGGCAATATGCCCAAGCGGCGTTGATCCTGGCGAAATCATGGGAAGCCGCCCAAACCCGCCTGGCCCCTACCGCCAACGTGAGGATGGCCCTCGCTTTGGTGGAGCGGGGGGAATGTCCCTTGGGGATTGTGTACCAGACCGACGCCGATGCATCGGATAAAGTGGTGGTGCTTCGGCAGGTCCCGAGCCCCAAACCCATTGAATATTCCTTGGCTCTGCTCAAAGGGGCCAGCTCAGAAGCCAGCCGGTTCTATGGTTACCTCACCAGCCCTCAGGGCAAATTCCACTTTGCTACCCACGGGTTTGAGCCACTGTAAGGGGTTGCCGGTGGTTGACTCTCAGGACGAATGCACCTTGTTTTTAAAGGGTGTTCCTAGGTTTTCAGGGAATCATTCCTGTGTCTGGCGGCCCCCGGATTCAGCGAGGCAAATTTTCCGCTGTAGGGGCGTGACAACTCTGATTCCAGTCGATAGAATCCCCCACTAGGCCGGCATAGCTCCAATGGTAGAGCACCTGTTTCGTAAATAGAAGGTTGTCCGTTCAAGTCGGACTGTCGGCACCAAAATCTTTGTCTCTTTACCTGCGATCCTTGTTTCCTTTTTTTTGAGTAGCCGACCGATTCCAGGGGCACCCTGGTGAGAAGGTTGCGTTGTTAACCCCATCTTGTTGTTAGATTTACGTGAAAAACTTTTGTGGATTAGACTTTGGGACTTCAAATTCTACGGTTGGCTTAAAAACTAAGAACGGCTTTGAACTCGCTAAATTAGAAGGGGACAACCCGATCATCCCTTCGGCGATCTTTTTTGACCGAACGGACCAAAGCAAACTCTTTGGGAAACAAGCGGTTGAAAAATATATTGAGGGCGTTGAAGGCCGGTTGATGAGGTCCATCAAAAGCATTTTGGGCACCGATCTGATGGATGAAGGCACCTTCATCCAAAACAAAATGGTTCCCTTCAAAGACATCATTGGTTACCTCGTCGCCCACCTGAAGTTGCAATCAGAAAAACAACTTGGCCAGTCCATCGATAGCGTGGTGATGGGTCGTCCGGTGCATTTTAATGATTATGACTCGGACAAAGACAGGCAAGCGGAAGATATCTTGAGGGGCATCGCGACCAAACAAGGCTTTAAACACGTCGAGTTCCAGTTCGAGCCCATAGCAGCAGCCCTCGCCTATGAGCAAAAATCGGTGAACAAGGAAACCCTCGCTTTCATTGCGGATATCGGCGGTGGTACCTCGGATTTTTCGGTGGTGCTGCTTGGGGCAAACCATGTGGACCGCAAACAAGATATCTTGGCCAATGCTGGGGTGCACATCGGCGGGACGGACTTTGACCGGCAGATCAGCGTCAAAGAAGTGATGCCTTCTTTTGGCACAAAAACCGAGGTGACAACCATGTCAGGGGCCCGTGCCGGTGTGCCCAAATCCTTTTTTAATGACATGGCCACTTGGCATAGGATCAACTCGCTCTACAGCGATAAAATCAAGGAGTCGATTGCTGGGTACATCAAAAGATCGACCGACGAGGTGGGCTTGGAGCGGTTCCAAACCTTGGTGGAGTTTGAGTTAGGGCATTTGTTAAACACCCGGATCGAAGAACAAAAACAGATTTTAAGTTCCCAAACCGCATCGGTGTTGAACCTGGATTTTGTGGAAAAAGGTTTTTGTTTGCCCTTGGCTCAAGAGAGAAGCAACCAAGCGATCCAAGGCGAGCTGACCAAACTATCCGATATTTCTAGTGAGATTTTGGCGCAAGCCGGGGTGGCCGCTGGGGATATTGACGTGGTTTTTTTCACCGGTGGGTCCACTAAAATACCCATATTGCGAGACCACATCACCCAAAACATGCCAAACGCCCAGGTCGTCGAAGGCGACGCCTTTGGTAGTGTCGGCTATGGCTTGGCGGTGGACGCAGAAAACAGATTTCGGTAGCCCAAACTAGCCCCCCCCCACAGCAGCCCACAACCTGGGCAAGGAACACTTCCGAAGCGACCCCAAAAAGAGGTGATGATTTTTCGGTGTTTGATCTCCCACAGCGACGGCGATAGATAGTTCAATAGCCTGATCGGGCCGCCGCCGATAGATTTCAGCAATTTCACACCCTTAGGTTTGCTCTACCGCCAAATGATGGCATCTATTTCTTTTCCCATTTTTCTTTGATGGTATGAAAAGTACAGTGTCCTCAGGTTCAAGCAACCCCGCCTCTAAAGGATTTTGGCACCAGGAATCAGGTCCCAAGCGGGTACGACACAACGTAAGTGAAAAGGAGAGGGTGATCTCAACTCACCGCTGTCCTCTTCGGGTTTTACTGCTCTTTTTGGAGTATCACCACAATAGAATGCATCAGCTGTAGACTGTTGCAACCAAAGCCATTTTTTCCCCCTTTCTCCCAATTCAGGCCGCCAAGGACTCCAAGGAATTCCGTCTTTGTTGATTGTTTTTTCTTCGATCTGAATATGAATAAAGTACTGAATAAAAAGCTGTTTTGCAGATGCCTGAACGTCAGCGTACAATCCATCCATCGCCTTTCTTTCCCCTGGTTTATGGCATATCTTCAAACAATCTTTTTGTTCATTGTTGATAGACTCTAGTAACAATGAAAATTGGGAGTCTGAAAGGGTTGTTATCTGGTTGAAAACTTGTTGTTTTTCTTGCAGGGAGAGTGAAAGCATAGAGAATAGCTCCCGGATAAAGTGCCCCCATTCCAGGTTTGAAATGGCATGTACAAAGCTCCTGCCGTTTAAAAGAAGGTTGACCCAGCCTTCATCCATCGGCGGTGGATCATCTTGCAGCCATTGGAGCTGATGTTCAATGTTTTCTGGAGAAACAAAGATTGATTTGCTAAATTCCTTCCACTGCGCTTCTTGTTCTTCATTCAACAAAGGTGGCGTGTTTAGGTTTTTAAGGTGATGAGTATAAAAATGCTGCCATTCTTCCTGAACGGGGATACGTTTGTTGAAATGTCCTGCATAGGATTGAGCGAGGTCAATCCGGTTAAAAAGCATCGGCTGGTCCTTTTCTGCATCTTTGAGTGCGCCAAAATCATTCGGTAAGGCACGGTCGGTCTGTTGGCAAAAATCGCTATATTCACGCCAGGTCACAGGCGTTTCATCAACATAAAAAGGATACAGGTGGGTGTTTTGAGAGCCGCTCTGTAATTGCGATTTTTGTTCTGAGTCAAGTTCATCTAAAGAGACCCACTGCCATAAGGTCTCCAAATCGAGCGACGCAGAATCAGGGGCAACATGACCTTCGGGAACCAATAACATCTGTTTTTTGTCCTCACCCAAGTGTTGCTCCGGCAAATTGTGCATCAGCAGGGGAGGCCAAGGGTAGTTATCAAGCTCCTTTGATTCAGGCAACTGGCACTCTACCCCGAGTAGAGTCGGAATTTTCTCTCTCGCTTCCAATAAGCTTTTTATTTCTGGAGTTCCAAAAAATCTCGCTCGCTCTTCGGCTTTGGCCCAACAGAGCAGCGCCTCTTCGTGATTCCCCATCTCAGCATAGGCCCAGGCTGAAAAAGACAACCCATCCAATTGTTGGAAGGGATTTTTTTCCTTTTCATAGTAGTCGAGCTCTTGTTGAAAACTTGCTAATGCTTTTTCAAACTGCCCCTCTCGCAAATGTAACTCCCCTCGTATCTGTGCGACGGAGGCCACTTCGCCAGGGTTGTGAGGTTGGAATTGATTGAGATACTTTTTTGCCTGGCTATAATCACCTTTGCGTAACCAAAATTCAGCTTCCGTGAAACAAAGGTCATTCTGACTCATTTCGTCACTTGTCAATCGGGCCAATTCCAGGGCATCGTCGATACGATCCCTTGCAGCATCAAAATTGCCTGATTGGATATGAGCCGTTCGAGCGTCACCAGCGCCGATACGTGAAATAATCACGTCCTGAGTATAACGTTCATTATGGAAACGTTCTACAAAAGAAAAAGCTTGAACGAATTTGTTTTGACTGCTCAGAGAATCAGCAGCACGTCCCACCTCAAACAATGCTTGTTGCTTTGAGTCGGCTAATGCTGCCCCAACCACCCAGCGTTGATATTGAGCCGCACGGTCAAACCATCCCCAATGAATCAACTTTTCAATAAAATCCTGATAGAATAGACGAACATCTTCCCCTTGATCGATCTTCAATAGCTGCCTGACAAATGAAAAATCGGAGCGGATCAATGATGCCCATTGATGAGTGTCATTAATGAAGCTACGGAGATAACAGTATTGACTGTAAGGCTTTTTGGTTCCCAAAAAACTGACAGCTGGACGGATGACCGCTCTACCCTCTTCCCTTTTTTGATGAGACAGGAGCAGGTATGCCTGCTGGACTCGAATGTTCATCTCCTGTGCAAACCACTCGTTTTGCTTGGATTTTTCGATTGCTTTTGCACCCCAGTTTAAAGCGAGAGGCCAAAGGCCTCGGTCTCGCCAAATGGGCATGAGTTTTTTTGTTAACTCCACCCAAAGTTCATCGATTTTTTTTGCGTGACTTTCCTCAAGCACCGCTTGGCATTCTTGGAGTTGGCGATCACTTAGATTGTGGGAAGACGCAATGGTTTTATACCGTTCCCACTTGGCGTTAAATACGTCGTCTGTTCGTCCAACAACTTCTAGCTGCGCCAATCCACAACGACCGAGCAAAGGGTGAAGCTGAAAGATCTGATCATTCACATCCAAAACTTCAAATAAATAGCTATCGGTTAGCTGTTTGAACGACTTATCAATCAAATGTTGATCATCGCCTGCCCCTTCGGGCAGTAATGCGGTCACCTCGCCTCGTGCAAAGGGGTGAGCAAAAACAGCAGCATTCATGAAGAGCTCTTTTGAAAGTTCACTTAAACCATTGAAGCTCAATAAAAATGAAGTCGCAATGCTCGCTTGAACCACCATATGTTCTTCAATGATTTGTTCTTCAAGGATTTGAATGAACCGGCCAGGGTTACCATACGCTTCTTCTAATTGTTCATGTAATTGGCAAAGCGAAAGGCTGATGTGTTTGCGGACTTTATGCGCAAGGATATGGATAGCTAGGGGTAGATCGCCAATCAATTCTAAAATATTATCGAGAGCTTTTTCTTCCTCGCCTGACAATGTTCGATCCAGGATTTTTTTAAACAGATGGCTTGCCTCATTTCTCGGTAGACCACTGACAGAAACACCTTTTTCCAAGGTCAGTGCTTTTCGGCTGGTTACTAACCGCACGGACTGCTTAAAGAGCTTGATTAGTTCTTCGTATACCGGGATGTTCTGTTCTGCCGAATCGATCACCACGAGCAAGCCGGGGCGGTCAAGCTGTTGGCATAGTTTGTGTGGTTCGATATCTTTAAATTCCGCTCCCTTGACCGTAACAATAGGCGCCAATTGTTGGCTTAATAATTCTGCTAGGCTACGTCGATCGTCCAGTCGAAGCCAAATGATACCTTCGTTCAACAAAGGATCACCTGATGTGATGGTCTCTGCCAGAGCTCGCTTGGCTTTTATCTCAACTTCTTCTCCCTCTGCAGTATCCCAGTAATCTTTTAAGTGTCCCTGTCGTTGTAAAGAAAAGAGTTGGCAAATTTCCTTAGCCAAGGCTGATTTGCCTACTCCCCCTTGGCCTTGAAAACCGACTAAATAGGCGGGTTTTTTACTGGAAATTACCGATAAGACTTCAATCAATTCTTTTGTTCGCCCGATAAACTTCTGTTCAGGAGGTGGGAAGTTGTCCAGTTATTTCAAGGTGATTTGAATCTTTCCGGTTTTTTCCAAAGCTATTTCACCCAATGGTTCGTGTAGTTTTGGGATTCCAGAGTCGTTCATAAAGCGGTCTAAAAAATCTTCAATTTCTTTACCTAATCGATGTTCAAGGCTTGTTTGATCATGAAAATCAAAAAAAACCTGAGTTGCGCCTAGGACCTCTTTAAAATCAATAACTTCAGCATATTGTCGATATTCCAAAGCGGTTTTGAGCTTAGGGTCTGACTTGAAACCAATAACCAACTTTTGCAAATCGGAGGAATTTAAAAGATCTGTGGCCAATATGAGCTCCCTTTTCGTAAACTCGCCTAACCTACCATGAATTAAAACTTGAACAAAATGTGAGGTTTTTAGAAGCTCATCGAAACGAATTTGTGCGCCCCCTCGAGTACATTCTTTAGACTCATCTTCCCATCTCAACAATTTAATGAAAATCCCTCGTTCATGGTACTTACCATTCAGACCATTGATAAAATTACCAAGCAAAAGACGTTCTTCGGCGAGATCATCAGCTGAAGCCAAAAATATTTTTATTTGTTCCGTCATCACATTCCTTTAAGTAGCTGGCTTGTTTTTGATTCAATTCATCAACACTTTGCTCGCTTGTATCTTGAACTTCTGGCCACATAAAAAAGCATAGCCAGGGGCTTTAGATTCCTACGGTCTGCTTCCAGGGGGGGATTTATCTACTCTGCTCACAATCAATCAAAGGAAGGGGTAGCCAGCAGTTCGGGCCCAATAAAATTCTAAAGTTCCCATTTTTCGCGAAAGTACTGCATTTTAACAACTTCTGTTTCTTTTGCAATCTCTATCTAGTGTCCTCTTTTTGTCCTGTTCATCACATGGGAAATGGCCTCTAATTAGCTATTCACAACGCCAATGAGGTACTCATGCAAATATTTTTAAGCTTCGCTTTTGAAGAAGACCGAGATCAAGTCAATGGATTTCGTGGAATGTTAGACAACCCAGCCGCTGGAATTAATTTCAACGATGGCTCCTGTAAGAAAGACTATGCAGGCAGACCTGAAAAAGAAATCAAGAGCTATATTGGCAGTCTTTTAGACCAGAGTTCGGTCTCTGTTTGCCTGTTATCCAAAGACTCAAAAGATAGCGATTGGATTGATTGGGAGTTAAAGGCTAGTGAGTCAAAAAATAAAGGTATTATCGGGATTATTTTGAAAGATCAAAAATTATCTCCACAGGATATGCCTGCCTTTTTTAGAGAACGAAGTCGTTATGATGTGATTGAGTGGGACAGCCCAGAGATGATGCACCGAGCCATTCAACGAGCTGAACGTAGCCGCTAGGTTTTTATAGAAAGCAAATCGATGATTTTCTGGATTTCCTCTTTATCTTCGGGTGAATGTAACCCGGCAGTTTGGAAAATCTCGATTTGGGTGGCTGTGGATGCCCTCTCAAATGAGGGAGGGTTATGTGCTTGTAGAGCCTTTTGAAACCATTGAAGGCTTTTTCTATAACCACCTTCAAGCATTTCGGCCTCTGCCAAGGTTGCATCTTTCCACCAGTTTTGCCCTTGGTCTTTCATCCATACAATTTTGATATACTTTGCTAATTTGCCTGCTTCCTTTACTGCACCGCTCAAAATCACTCCATTATAGGCAGCATTGATAGCGGCATAGTAGCTATCCAAATCTCTTCGAAATGCTTCTAAGTATAGCTTATATGATCGTTCCAATAGAGGTCGATCCATTTGCTCACGAGATTGAATTTTATTTTCTTGGTCAAACAGGGCCTTACGCTTATATTGGGCTGCAAGCATGCATAAGGTATCAGAATCTTGTTTTCCAGATTGCCATAAATCATACATTATATTCGTGGCTTCTTCGTATTTCCCTTGTTTGGACAAACAATTGGCCAAAGTTTTTAATCTATCCACATCGTGCCTTAAAGGATATACTGTTATGCCATCGGCATTGAGGGGGAATTCCCCTGCCAACCTCGCATAATCCTCACCCTGTTTATAAAGGCCAACTTGTTTACATAGTTCCGCAAGTCGCATCGCAAAAACACCGGTTGCCCCTGTTTTAAAAGTACTTTCTAAACCTTCTAGTAGGACATTTAAAGTTTTTGCCTCATCAGCACCTTCACAGGTTTTCAAATAAGATTTTTCATCCTTGGTTAAGTCATCAACGTCGGGCAGTGCCTCAGTTAACTTTTGTTGAAAAAGATGTTCAGGGATTTGCTCTTCTTCATTGTTCCTTCGGAGACGAAAGACTTCCATCACACCAAAACCTTTAGCAAATTCTAATTCACCAATTGGATCGAAAGCTATATTTGGAAGCGGTTGGGAAACACCTATTGCACGTTTTTGGAATTCTTCCGTGACAAAAATTTCCCCCACTCGGGTTACCGGTTCTAGTCGTGCAGGTGTATTGACATTAACACCCATAATACTTGGACTATTTAAGATGGGGTCGTGATAACAAAAAACGTCACCAAAATGTGCCGCAATACGGGGCTTGAGAGAGAGGATCTTGGTCGTAGAAAAAAAATCTCGATAAAGCAACATTAACTCAATGGCATCATTGGGATTTGAAAAAACAGCAAACAATGCATCGCCCCAAGTATTCCAAGGTTGAGCTTTCACCAGGGCAGTTTCAATTTCTTTATAAAGTGCAGGGATCAGTTCTGCGGCAAATACTTGAGTTTCCGAAGGAGTTAGCTTTGAAAATCCTGCTAGATCGGTGAAAACAATATATTTATCTGCTGATATACCTTGAGTCGTTGTGTTTTCCATTCTCTACCTATTCCCATTCACTTGGTTAATAACATTTGTCAGTTCAGCATGGCCCCACTGGACAACTTTACATCCACTGTGGGCAGTTCCTGGTGGAGTCTCTAGAGGCTTATTATCATCTCAATAGACCCAATAACTCCCTTCCCAGGTTTTGAGTTTTCTTTAACTTGACAGGTAACCTGTTTACTGTGTGCACTTTCTGGAGACAGAAAAACGACGGTTACAGATGTTTAATCTATTTTCTCCCTCATTTTCCTCTTTATATAAGCTGTCTTTTTACTATTAAACGGCTCTTTGATTGAATAGTCTTCAAAATTCAAATCAGACTTTTCATTCTTAGCTTATACCGAAAAGCTAATAAAAACATGTTTATTTGGGTACTGTAAAGTTTTTTGAGTGAAATCACATTTCTTTGATTTGCTTGTCGAAAGGGAAGTTTTCCTTTGGTGGACCCGGTTTTACGGTCTTCCCATAAACTGACCACCCAAGCCCCGGCACCTCAACAGCACCACACCCACAGAACAGGGAAAACTTGGCGGCATATCAATGCCCCCAAAACCAGTCAAACCCCTCGCTTCATCCCCTCTAAAAACCACCCTGCCGCCTGTTCCAGAGCAGCCGAAAACTCCGGCAGCTTCACTTGCAGCTCCGGCACCTGGGCGTAGACCTCTTGGATGATCGGGGCCTGATCGCAGGTGGGCCACAGGCCGATGGCGTAGATCATCACATGCCAAAGATAGCCCGCACCTTGGCCCGGCTGCATCCAAGGGATGGCCTGTTCCAGAGCGGTGCCGGTTTCCCCCAACGCCCTGTGTAGCTCTAACTTAAATTCCTTGGCCAGATCAAAAGAAATGTTGTGCTCTAAGATCTGGTTGGTGATGACGAAGAGCCGCATCAAGACCGGGCGGTGGGCCAAAATCCCCCCGGTCAGCTTGGGCAGGTCGTCGGGGTTGGTGAGCTTGGCCAGCTTTGTTTGCCACTCTTTCATCAAGCTCAATCTTTCTTGCTGGTGCAACGCCAGAAACAACTCCTCTTTGGTTTTAAAGTAGAGGTAAATCGTCCCTGGAGCGACCCCCGCTTCGGTGGCGATCAGCTGGACCGAGATACCGGCGTAGTCCCTGGTGGCGAGCAGCGACGCCCCACTTTGCAGGATACTCAGCCGTCGTTCTTGTTTTTGGGCTTGCCCTCGGGCTCGTTTTTTGATGGGTTCGGTCATTTATTTTTTTTGATGAAAGGCCGCCACCATCGCTGGTTTCCTCCGTCGTGCCCTGGGTTGATTCGTTCCCCAATCTTGGGGGTGAGGTATGAAATGCCCGCAAGGTCGGCGGCAACAACAAAACGTTCGATCGGTTCTTCCCAACGGAAAAAGGCCAAGTCAAAGGTGCCCCAATGGCTGGGCACCGTCACCTTGCCCTTGACCGCTTGGTGGGCCTTCACGGCTTCCTCGGGGGTGAGGTGGATTTCTTTCCATCCCCGGTACTTCCCATAGGCGCCCATCTCAAAGATCGTCAAATCAAAGGGACCCAAACGCTCGCCGATTTCGTACAATTCTTTGTGCCAGCCAGTGTCTCCACTCAGGAAAATATTGTTGTTTTTTCCTCGGATGCCGTAGGAAGTCCAAAGGGTTTCATTGCGGTCAAACAGGCTCCGTGAGGAAAAATGTTGCGCCGGGGCTGAGGTGATGGTCAGGTTGTCGATTTGTTTGGTCTGCCACCACTCCAGTTCGGTGATTTTCTCAGGCGGCACCCCCCACTCTAACATCAACGAGCCGACCGCCAAGGGGGCGATGAAGTGATCGGTCTTGGGGATCAATGCTTGGATCGACGCCTTGTCGAGGTGGTCATAATGGTTGTGGGTGATCAACACCACATCAATATGGGGCAGCTGTTCGGCGGAAATCGGCAGGTCAGAGTATCTTTTGGGGCTGAACAGATCGATCGGTCCGGCACTTTTTGAAAACATCGGGTCGGTCAAAACCCATTTGCCCTCGACTTCAAAAAGATAGGTGGTGTGCCCAAGCCAAGCAAACTGAAGGTCTCGGTCTTTTGGCCAGCGGGCTAAATCGAGCCTTTCGGCAGGGAGCGGTGTGTCTGTGGTGCCGCCTTTAGGTTTTTTAAAAATCAAGTCCCAGAACATCGTGCCCATTTCCCCTATCGATGGGTCTGGGGTTGGGTCGATGTTTTGGAACTTTTTGCCGTTCCACTGGGGGTTCGCTTCGATGCGCTGTTGTCGTGACATTTGATCTGGGCTGGATGAGGAGCAGCCAAAAAGCAGTGCGTTCATAAACACCAAAGTGATGACGATTGTTTTCATGGGACGTTCCGTTGTTTAAATGAATTTGGTTCATTTAAACACAATGGGTGTAAGTTGCCAATATAAATGAACAGTATTCATTAAAGTAATGGAGCCTGTTTGTCTCCCCTCTAGCCTCCCTGACAAGCAGCCTCGGGATCTAACCGAAAATTTTTGCCAGTGAGTCGGTTCTGGAAGAGGTTTTATATTTAAATATTGATCGTTGTGCTCGCCGTCTAAATGGAGGATGATTGACCGATAAAACCTACCCTCTCCAGCACCATCGAGAGGACGGGTTAGGGAGTTAACAGGCAGGGACCTGGTTTTTTACATGCCAGTGGTTTGTTGGAGGAGAAAAAATGAAGGTATTGATTGTCGATGACAGTGGCTCAATGCGGAGGATCTTACGCAAGGAATTCACCAGCCAGGACGAAATTTTTGAGGCCTCCAACGGCCAAGATGCGCTGAAGTTGTATGACCTGCATCACCCTGATTTAATCACCATGGATGTCGACATGCCTGGGATGGACGGGTTTGAAACCTGCGCCCGTATCCGGGGAGTGTCTGTTGGAGGTGAGAATTTCAACGATAACCACACCCCCATTGTCTTCATCACCGCTAACGACACCTTAAAGGGTCGGCAACATGGGTTTTCGGTTGGAGCCAGCGACTTCATCACCAAACCCTTCGTGCGAGGGGAATTAGGCAAGCTGGCGACTCGGCAAATCGCTGCGATCCAGGAAAAGCCCTTTGCGGGGTTAACGGTGCTTGTCGCTGAAGATAACGATGCCACCCGCCACATGCTGGAAAAAATCTTGATCAACCAAGGGATCAACTGCATCGCCGCTGCAAACGGCTGGGAAGCCTATGAAATGCTGAAGTCCCATGGGGAGCAGGTTGATCTCCTGTTAACCGATTATGACATGCCGATCATGTCTGGGGTCGAGCTTTGCGAAAAGGTTCGCCACGAACTGGGGATGGTTGAGCTACCGGTCATCTTTCTGACCGGTATGAATGAGCGTGACTACATCGTGGAAATTTTCAAGGCAGGAGCCAGTGATTATATCTCGAAGCCGTTCATCAAAGAAGAGCTTTTGTCTCGGTTTAAGGTACACCTCTTGGCCCGACAACTGAGCAGAAGCTTGGAGTGGAAGGTTGGCGAACTCAAGAGGATGAATAAATTCAAGGACCAGCTCATGGCGGTCACGTCTCACGACCTCCGGGCCCCCCTGCAAGGGATCATGGCTTATTCGGAGTTATTGATGGATGTGGATTATATCAAGGATGAGCATAAGGATTGGATAGGGTCTATTTTAAAGTCAGGTGAATTGCTCAACTGCTTGGTGTCCGATGTGTTGGCACTGGGACGAATTCAGTTAGAGGATGAGCTGCCTTTTGAGTCCCTTTGTATCGATGAGATCTTGGAGGAAACCCTCGAAACTGTGGGCCATATGGCAACCGCCAAAGGGGTGCAGGTGATCTTTGAGACAGAGGGTGGACCTGCTGTTTATCTACCGGCGAATCGAAACGCACTGAACCGAGTGATGAATAACTTGGTCACCAACGCCATCAAATTCACCCATGAACAGGGTGAAGTGCAGGTTTCGTTGAAAAACCTGGGGGACCAGATTCAAATCACCGTGCAAGACACAGGGATAGGTATCCCAGACGCCCTGTTGGCTAATCTGTTTAAGGAGTTCAGCGGGGCCGCCCGAGTGGGTACCGCCGGGGAAGCCAGCACTGGATTAGGGTTGTCTATCGTGAAGGGATTGGTCGAAAAACATGGAGGCTCTATTGATGTCAAAACCGAAGAAGGTGAGGGCACTTGTTTCACCGTTACCCTGCCGGTTGCACCAGCAGGCTGAAAGCGAAGGACGCCCCACTACTCCGTTGTGCTACCTTCCCCCGGTGCTACCACTTAGGCCTTAGGTTAGAAACGGGTCCAACGCCTCAACCAACAACCGGATTTTGAACGGTTTGGTCACAAAACCATTCATGCCCGCTTGTTGGCATTCCTCTTGGCTGTGTAGCAGGGCATTTGCAGTCAGTGCAATGATAGGCAGCTTGGCAACCCGGCCATACAGGTTCCTGATGTGGCCGGTGGCGGTGATGCCGTCCATGACGGGCATTTGCATGTCCATCAAAATCAAATCAAAGTCGTGGGTGGTCACCAGGGCCAATGCCTCTTGCCCGTTTCCAGCGATCTCCACTTCGAGGCCCAATTTTGAAAGGATTTTTTTAGCGATTTTTTGGTTCACATGGTTGTCTTCAACCAGCAGCACCCGCTTGCCATAGTTTCGGGCCATTTCCCCTTTTTTAGGCCTTTTTTTCAGGAACTTCTCTTCTGTGCTGTCTAGCTCCAAATGCAGCGCAAACTGAGAGCCCTGATCAACTTTGCTTTGTACCGAAACATTCCCGCCCATCAATGAAGCTAACTTGCTGCTGATCGAGAGGCCGAGACCGGTACCTCCAAAGCGACGGCTGATGGAGGTGTCCGCTTGGCTGAAGGCGGCAAAGAGGCCCTGCATTTTTTCGTCTGATATCCCAATGCCTGTATCTTTGATGGTGGATACGACCACAAACCGGTCTGGTTTTTGTTGGGTGATGACCACTTGGATATCGATGTTTCCCTTTTGGGTGAATTTCAGCGCATTGCCCACTAGGTTGAGCAGGATTTGGCGAATTCGGTTCGGGTCGCCGACAAAGTAGTGGGGAGAGGTATCAGGGTAATGAATCAATAGCTCAAGCCCCTTGCTTTCGACAGAGGTCTTGAAGGTATCATACACATCCAAGACAATCCGTTTGAAGTCGAAGGCAATGGCCTCAAAACTCATGTTCCCCGACTCGATTTTGGAAAAGTCCAAAATGTCGTTGATCACAGATAACAGAGAGTTCGAGCTGTGGAAAATCATTTCCGACAGGTCTTTCGCCTCTGGGTCAAGCTCTTGCTCCAACAGAATGTGCGCCGCCCCAATGATTCCGTTCATCGGCGTGCGTATCTCGTGGCTCATGTTCGCCAAAAAGTCACTTTTTGCTTGGTTTGCTTCATCGGCCAACCGCTTAGCCTCTTTTAGACTTGTCTGCTGAACTTGCAGGCTACCCAACATGTTAGATAAAGCCATCCCCAGCTTGTCGCTGTCCGAAGCCAAAGGCACTTGGGTATCCAGGTGCCCAGCGGCCACTGTTTCTGCGAGAAGCACCTTGTTTTCTAAGCTATCAGCAAAGAGGTTTAAGTTTTCCCCGATCAAGCCAAGTTCATCGTTGTTTAACTCGACCAACCGGTGGTCCAACCCCCCTAAGCTCAGCACCTTGATGAATTCCACCATCTGGTCCACTGGTCTGGTGATTCCTTTGATGAAAAAGAACGCTGAAAGCAGAGTAAAGATAAACGCCGTCGCTGTAACCAGGATGAGTCCATAAAAATCCACCTTAGCAGAGCTGAGGTTTTGGCGAGTTTGTTGGATGATCCTGCCTTCGATCTGTCGTTCGACTTGTTTGAAAAGTTCAATCCGTTGGGTGGAAACTTTCCACCACTCTGTGGAATCAAGGCCCAAAAACCCGGACCGAAGGTCGGCCAGCGCCCGCATGGCTGGCAGGTCATTGACTTTGACCAGTCGGTCGATTGCAGGGATCTTGAGGGAATTTGTTTTCGCCTCAAACACTCGTTTTGACCTCAGGTTATATTCGTCTAACGTCGCAGCAATCACTTGGATGTTCTGGCGCTCTACCGGGCTGATATCAGGCAGCCGTAAATAGATCGATATGGCCTGTTTGGCCTGTTGGTATTTTTCCGAAAACTGCTGCAAGTACTTCAGATCCCCTCGGATGATATAGTTTTTGAACCCATGAATCATCCCCCCATAGCCGATCAGGCTTTGTAACTGCCCGATCAATTCATCCTTGCGCATTTTACTCGCAATGATACGTCGGTAGTGGAGAACTTTTTCGACTGAATCACTGTCTACGATGGTCTGGTATTTCTTTTTTAGGGTCTGGTCAGCAGAAAAAAGGAAAGCGCCGAGGTGAGTCCGTTGAGAGTGGACAGAAAAGCTGTGCAGCGCAAAGTGCTTGGCGGTCACTACACCCGCAGCGAGCATCGACGAAGTCACAGCCCGCTCGATCCCCGCCTTTTCCTTCGCTTGCAGCAAACTAAACAGCAGCTCCGCATCGAGGTTTTTATTGGTCACCGATAGGTGGGCCACCATTGAAAGCAGGTTGTCGTTGATTTGAGTGTAATAATTCAACTCATCCAGTAAAGAAAGGGTCTGGAGGTCCACTTTTTTTCGGATAAAGTCGATTTGTTGGAACTGAAGATCGATTTTATCGAGGTTGGCATCTAGATGAAAATTGTTCAGTGAACCATGGGATTGTTTCAAACCACCCAGGAAATGCTGATACTTGTTGTCGGTACGGCCTCGTTGCTCCTCTAGGCTTTGGGCAAAAAGATTCCCCATACTACCAAGGTATCCCGCCGATAAACCACGCTCTATCTGTAGCTCATGCACCAGTTCAGCGGTGTTCATGGTAAACTGGGTATAATCAGCCGAACGCTGGATGGTAGCGATCTGCCCCTTCATCTGATGGATCATCTGCGCTGAGAACAGCAGCAGCAGGGCCATAGGGATCGCTAATAAAAAAATGAGCCTTGATTTCAGACTCAGGTTTTGTAAAAAAGTCATCGATCAGCGTTGGTTATCAATATGAAGAAAAGTTAGAGGTTCATTCATCAGAGCCAAATATTTTGCCAGGGTCGGCGTTTTTTCTTGAAGGTACAGCTTCATGATATAAAACGAAACTAAATTAATAAAAATCCAAGGGATGCAAAAGAATTGCCGAAGGATTTGAGACTGGCGAAACGTCAGACCAAACCCCTCAGCGTTTTTCTTGGTGCTGGGGCTTGTAAACTTTGGGTTTAAGGGGCTGAAAGGGCGTCTTCGACCCAGTGTAAAACACTTCCACCCAATAATTTTTGGGTCATCCGTTTAGCGAGGGCACCGTCCCCTCGGTGTTCAAAAGGTAGTCGATCGCCCAACGGCCCAATGCTAACGAACCTACCGACCAGATTTCGGCGCCTTCCAGGGGACCGAGGGTTTGGGTAGCTGCCCGCCGAGACGCTCAATCTGAGCAGCGGGGTTGCGAGGGAAGATCCTGGATTTCTCGCTCAACTGCTGGTCAATGGTGGTTTTGGCGACTGTGGCGCAAGACACCAAAGTGAACCCTATCATCACCGCTGTGAATACTCTCAAGATATTTTGCCTCATTGTTCCCTCACCAATGCGCCTGCTTGCCACAGGCCGCTACGTTGTTCTTTGCCTCGTTCATAGGTCCCTTCCCCTTGGCGCAACCCAGAGGAAAACCCCCCTTGGTATCCCTCGCCGGGCTTCGGTCCATACCGGTACTCTCCTTGGCCGTCAAACTGGCCCAACCGGTAGGCTCCTTGGTGCAGGTCCCCTTTTTTGTACTCTGTTCGCCCCGCTCCGTGGGCTTGGCCTTGGAACAAATCCCCTTCGTACACCCCCTTTGGGGTTTCCAGCCGCCCAGACCCTTCAAACAGCCCGGCGACAAAAGAGCCTTTGTAGACAAAACCTCGTTTAGAACGGTATTCGCCCTGTCCGTTGAACCGATCATCCACAAATCCCCCTTGGTATAGGTCACCGTTAGCGAAGTGAAAACTGCCTTTGCCCTCTTTGCGGTTTTCGAAGAAATCCCCTTTGTAGCGGTCGCCGCCTCGGTATGTATATTCCCCGGCCCCAGAAAACAGCCCGGCGATAAACTGCCCTTTGTACCTGTCACCATTGGGGAACTTCAAGACCCCTTCACCAGCAAAGAGGTCGTCTTTGAACTGGCCGGTGTACTGGCTTTTGTCGCTGAACGACAACACCCCCTTGCCTGCAAACTTGCCCAGTTTAAACTGCCCTTTGTATCGGTGCCCCTCATTAAACAAAAACACCCCAGACCCAGAAAACAGGTTGTTCAAAAAAGGGCCAGCGTAGCGGTCACCGTTGGCAAAAAAGAATTTCCCGGCCCCTTGCTTGATGTCCTTTTTAAACTGCCCTAGGTAGCGGTCTTTGTTGGCGTAGAAGTATTCCCCTTTGCCTTGCAGCTGGTCTTTGACAAACTGCCCTTTGTATCGGTCTTTGCTGATATAGGTCATGTCTCCAGTGCCGTGCCTTTGCCCGGCGGCAAACTGGCCTTTGTACAGCTCCCCGTTCTCCCAGAGCCTTGTCCCCTTCCCGGAAAACTGCCCTGCTTTCAAGCCGCCTTGGTAATAACCACCAACTTGATAGGTCCATTTTCCCTGGCCATGGGGCAAGTCGGCAAAAAACTGGCCGATGTATTGATCTTTGTTTGGGTTGGTGAAGGTGCCTTTGCCCTGTTTGGCCCCTTTGACAAACTGGCCGTCATAGACTTCCCTTTTGGATTCTAAGTGGCCTTTCCCGTCGAACTGGCCGTTTAAGAAACCACCGGAGTAAAAACCGCCCTTTTTAAACTCCACCCGACCCGACCCATTCGGTTGGTCGTTGATGAAGTTGCCCTCGTATTGGTCCCCTGCTTGGTTGATATAAATCCCCTGGCCTTGTTTTTTTCCTTTGATCAAGGTGCCAATCCAGACTTCCCCGGACTTGAATTTATAGGTCCCCTTCGCTTGTTGTTTGCCTTGGATAAAGATGCCGATGAACTGGTCGCCGTTGACATGGGTGAACCGGCCCATGCCGTGTTTGAAGTTGTTTTTAAACTGCCCATCATACACTTCCCCGAGTTTGGTCCGGTAGACCCCGTGGCCTTCCATCTTGTCGTTCTTGAAGTCCCCTTCGTAGGAGTCCCCGCTATAAAACAACACTTCCCCTTCCCCGACCCGGAGGTCATCTTTGAAAGAGCCCTTGTAGTAGTCCCCGTTCTGGTAGGACAGTTCGCCGTACCTTTGCATCAGCCCGTTTTCCAGGCTTCCCTTGAAGCGGTCCCCGTTGGGGTAGGCGTAGGTGTTGTTGTCGATTTGTGTCGGCGCTGCGCCGTACAAGGCACCTGCGGTGAGCAGGCAAACCAGCAGGGCGATGAGGCCCTTAGTAGCCAGGGTTGGGGACATGTTCCACATAGACAGAGTATCGGTTTTGGATTTTGGTGACATATTGAATCGGCTCCCAGCCTCGGCAGTAACCGTACCGGGCTTTTTTGTAATACTTCGGTTGTTCTAACAAACGTAAGGTCTTTTCCACGTTCCCAAACCACCGGTCTGGGTCTAGTTTGAGGCGTTTAGCCAAAATCCGAGCGTCTTGGACATGGGAAAACCCGGCGTTGTAGCTCGCCAAAGCAAAGTACACCCGGTCTTTGAGCCGAGGCACGTCTTTGAGGCGTTTAAACATTTTGGCCATGTACTTCACCCCCAATTCAATCGACACCCTGGGGTCAGCGATTTCGGAACGGTGTTTCAGGCCCATTTCTTTGGCGGTCCGAGGCATCACCTGCAACAGGCCCATGGCCCCGGCGTGGCTTTTTTTGGTCGGGTCGAACCGAGATTCTTGGTACATTTGGCTGGTGATCAGCTTCCAGTCAAAGTTGTATTGGTCGGCGACTTCCTGCACAATCTCGTCGTACGGAGAAATCCGCCCGTGGGTGTCCGCCCGGTAGGCACCGTGGCTGGCCTTTCGGGCTTTGCGGGATTCAATCGATTGCTCCCGCTGGATTTTGATCAGCCCGGAGCGGCTGCCGACCTTGATGAACTTGTCCAGCTTCGCTTTGAGTTTGTGGTTGCCCTGGCGCACCGCCCAAGCTTGCTTGGTCCGGGCTAAGCGGAACGCCTTCTTGATCTTGCGACCCGAAGCCTGTTCGGTCCTCACCAAGTTGGAGTCTGCCACGGTGATTTGGATTCGCCCTTGGTCCAGCTCCAGCAAGATGTCTTCGGTTTCCATGTCTTCGGGCAGGAACTCAAACTGGAGCCCTTTGATCTTTTTTGAAAGCAAGGTCTGGTAAAAGCTAGAGGACTTCCTCAAGTGAATCGTCTTGCCAGCCAAGTCTTTGAGCCGCCGGATCTTGCGGTTGTTTTTGTGCACCACCACCAACTCTTCGGTGTGGTTGTATGGGTAGGTGAACTTCGCCTGTTTCTTTCGCTCTGGGGTCACCGTCATCGATGCGGCGACCAAGTCCCCTTTGCCAGCGTTGAGCCAAGACAGCAACTCGGAGTGATACGAAGGCACCACCACTTCCAAACGTAGCTTGTGTTTCTGGGCAAACTTCCGCACCAAGGCGTATTCAAAGCCCTGCTGCTCGCCTTTGGCGACAAAGAAATTAAGGTTGTTGGGCCGGGTGAGCATCCGCAACACCCCGGACTTTTTGATCTGATCCCAGTCGTCGGTGGAAACCCGCTGCGCCCGGCGTCCCAGGGCTTTGCCAAACAAAAAGAGGTTCGCTTTGCGGTGTAACCGTTTTGAGCTTGGGCGCATCACAAAAGGCACGGGCCGAGGCCCCAGAATCTGGGGGCCTAGCTTCAGCTTAGGGTGCAGCTTGTGGTGGTCCTTCCAATAGGTCCGCTCCACCAGAGCCCCTTGGCACTCCCCGGCTTTCAGCCGGTCCAAGATGTCCGCAGTGCCCATGGAGTAAGGCCAAGTTACCTTTTTGAATTTGGGTAAGCCTGGGGTCTGTTTGAGGGCGGCGGCGGTGAAACCAGGGCTACGCAGGCACAACGAGAGCCCCGCCAGCCCTTTGAGTTTTCGAGGCAACCGGTAGCTCTTTGCGGTGACCAACCAAAACTCGGACACCCGAAAGTTCGCCGTCTGGAACCCACCACTTTTTTTGAGCGCAGCCACCGTGGGGGGCCGGGCGGCGATCATGTCCCCCTGGCCGTCCGCCAGTTGGCTGATCATGTCCAGGTAACTCTTCACTTCAATGAAGACCGGCTGCAACCCTAAGGAATAAGCAAAATCCTGGGCCAACTCCCGCTCTTGAGCCAGAGGGTCCGGCACGCTAGCCCCACCGGTCGGCTGAGGCCAAACCAACACCCGCAGCTCCCCTGAAAGCAGAGTCTTGCTGTAGCCGTCCGTCCCGCCAGGGCTCAACCGACTCTGCCCAGCGCAGCCCACCAACAACCAACTGATCAATAGCAGCAAGGGCAGGGTCCGAAAAGAGAGCAGGGGCAGGGTCAAGGTCAGTTTTTTAGAGAGGTGCAAAAAGGCCCCACAAACAGAGGCCAAACCAAGCCCCCATTGTGCTTCAACCGCTCGGGCTTGTAAAGGGGGGCTGGTGGGGGGTGAGGGGAGAAAAAAAGGAGGGGGAAATCAAATAATGTCTGAAGAGGTGGTGGCTTGCTTTTGCTAGGTTACGGAATTTAGCTATTTGAAATTACAGTTAGGTACTTGGAGTTTTACCGTGACGCCAAAACTTATTGCTTTGGGTGTCAAGGTCACGTACTGTTACTAAAGAGAATCTATTTAATGTATAAGCTCCAACCAATCGCGTCAAAATATGAAATTCGAAGAATTTGTCGCCGGTCAATACAAGGATCAATACCAATACAAAAGCTTTACCCCGGTGCCGATCAATATCCAATGGTCTTGGGAAGATCCTAGGATCAATGTTCTTTTGGAGCAGGCCACCAGAAAACTAGGTGAGTTAAATGCCTTTTCTTTCATCGTGCCGGATGTAGACTTGTTTATCCAGATGCACATCTTAAAAGAGGCCAATACATCCAGTCGAATCGAGGGCACCCGTACCGAAATGGACGAGGCGGTCTTGGAAGAAAGTGCGGTCCTGCCTGAGCGGCGGGACGATTGGCGGGAAGTACAAAATTATGTTGATGCGATGAACCAAGCGATTGAGGACCTTCAGCAGCTGCCTCTGTCCTTGCGGCTGTTACGTAAAACACATGAGACCTTGATGACCGGGGCTAGGGGAACTCATAAATCTCCTGGCGAGTTTCGGCGTAGTCAAAATTGGATTGGTGGCTCTGCATTAATTGATGCGGCATATATCCCGCCCCACTGCGATGATATGACGCCTCTGCTCAGTGACTTAGAGCTATTCTGGCACAACGAGGATATCCAGGTACCGCACCTTATTCGGTGTGCTTTGTCCCATTATCAGTTTGAAACGATACACCCTTTTTTAGATGGTAACGGAAGAATTGGCCGGCTGTTGATTCCGCTCTATTTCGTGACTCATGGTTTGTTAACAAAACCATCGCTTTACCTTTCTGACTTTTTTGAAAAAAACCGAGTCTCCTATTATGACGCCTTGACTCGAGTACGGGAGTCCAATGATATAGGCCATTGGGTACGTTTCTTCCTCCAGGCGATTGTTGAAACTGCAGATAAAGGAAAAGTCACGTTTCAAAATATCCTTAAACTAAAAAACGAAGTTGATGCCCTGATTGTTCAGTTAGGTAAAAGGGCTGAAAATTCACGTCATTTGGTGAATCGTCTTTTTCAAAAACCTTCAATCTCGGTGCAGGAGGTTTGTGAGCTACTAAATATCCAATATGTTGCTGCAAATAGCTTGGTTGCCAAGTTTGTTGAGCTAGGCCTGTTGGAAGAAGTGACCGGGCAACAAAGAAATCGTATCTTCCGGTTTCGCCAATACTTGGATATTTTTGATCGATAGCTCAGGAACTAGCTTTTGCTTTTTTTGAGATATTTATGAGTACTTCTAGAAGTCATGAAATTCCTTATTATCATTTAACCCTGTTTCCCAGTAATATAACTTTTGTTATTATTGTTTTAACCCTATTTTAAATAATATGCAGTCATATGCAGTCATATGCAGTCATATGCACTATAGCATGATATATGGAGTAGGATGAATTTAAATGCGAAACTCCACCCCCCCCTACTCCCCAGCCAACGCCTTCCCCGCCGCAAAGCCGGAAGACCAAGCCCATTGGAAGTTATACCCCCCCAACAGCCCGGTGACGTCGACCAACTCGCCGATGAAGTACAGGCCCTTGACGGCCTTGGCTTCCATGGTTTTTGAGGACAGGTCATTGGTGTCGATGCCGCCCTTGGTGACCTCCGCTTTTTTATAGCCCTCGGTGCCTTGGGGGACAAAGGTCCAGGCGTGGAACGCTTCGGAGACCGCTTTGATTTCTTTTTGGGTGTAGTTTTGTAGGTCTTTGTCGGGGACCGGGACCACCTTTTCCAACCAGTATTCCAAGAAGCGGCTCGGCAGCAGGTGGGAGAGCAAACGGTTCAGCGACTTGGCCCCGCCTTTGTGCCTCGCCGCCTCGATCAGGTCGGGGATCTGCTGCCCTGGAAGGAAGTCCAGAGACACCGGCTTGCTGGATTCCCAATAGAGGCTCGCCTTCAAAATCGCCGGGCCGGAAAAGCCCCAGTGGGTGAAAAGGAAATCATCGGTGATGGTTTTTTTCTGCACAGATACCGCAACCGGCAAGGACAACCCAGCCAGCTTTTTATAACCCCCACACAACAGAGGCACCAGGGCCGGGGTGGTGGTGATCCGGTTTAACCCGAATTGCGCAGCGACCCGGTAGCCAAAGTCAGTGGCCCCCAGGCCCTTAAAGGACAGCCCCCCGGTGGCCATGACGAGGTTTTTTCCCTCAAAAACATGTGGTCCGGCGGTCAGGGTAAAGTGGGATTCGCCTTGACTCACTTTGTTGACCTCGCAACCGGTGGTCACGGTCACCCCCTCCTTTTTGCACTCCCCCAACAACACATCCAACACCCGCTCTGCCCCTTCCTTGCAAAACAACTGGCCCATCTTTTTTTCGAAGTAGGTCACCCCGTATTCCTCGATCAGCTCGATGAACGACCGGGAGGGGTAACGGGACAAGGCGGACTTGGCGAAGTGCGGGTTGCTGGACTGAAAATCCCCTGGCCCAACGTCTAAGTTGGTGAAGTTACAGTTCCCGCCCCCAGAAGCCAGCACCTTACGGCCACACTTGGTGTTGTGCTCCAACACCAAGACCTGCTTGCCACCCTGGGCAGCGACCGCCGCACACATCAAACCTGAAGCGCCGCCACCGACGATGATCACATCAAAAAGAGCCATGTTTTTTATCCTGAAATTCCGTTTAAAGACCGTTGCTGATTGGAAACCAACCCCTGGTTTTGGTCAAGGGCGAGGGGGCTTTGAACTTTAATCTAGAGGGGGAGTTATGGAGACGGGGCACAGGGCGGCCTTGGGTCAAAGGTCTGGTGTTGGTTCATAGGCTAGCTTTTATCGGGCAGATTCGCCCGTATGCCTGGGGTTTATGAAACCTGAAGCAGGCTGTTTAAGCCCTGCTCCCCGATACGGCGCAGCCTACTGGGGTCGTTGTATACCTTGCCCATCACACTCAGCCCCTGGGCCAGGGCGACCAAGGATTCGGCGGTTTCCATCACATCAAGCCCCTGGGGTAGCCCGCCTTCTTGGATGCCTTGGGCGACTAGGGTGCTGTAAAATTCGATCAAGTGGTCAAAGACCTGTTGCACCTGCTGGCGTATCTCGGCGTTTGAACAGGCCAACTCGCTGGCTAACCCGCCGAAAGGGCAGCCATAGATTTTCCCTTCCTTCGCATGGGTAACCTCAGCCATGGTGAAAATAGTTTCAAAACTAGCACGGAGCTTGTCGAGCGCAGACAAAGGGCTTTCGAGTAATTGCTGCTGACCTGCTTCTGCTTGCTGCCAATGGCTGTTGATCACAGCGAGGGCGACTTCGGACTTTGAGGAAAAAAAGTGGTAGAAGCTGCTTTTTGAGACCTTCGCTTGGCCACAGATTTTTTGCAGACCGACAGCCTCAAACCCTTGTTGATAAAAGAGTGTGCCTGCGGTTTCGATGATTCTTGTCCGGGTGTCTGTTTGTGGTTCCATGAATTAGTTTTACTTGACTGGACCGATTAGTCCAGTTAAAAGTGGTGTTATGGACCAATTGGTCCAACCCTTTTGACTCAAACCGGATTCCCACTTCAACAGGCACCCTATGAAAACATTCATCGTCAGGTACAAAGTAAAAGCAGACAAAGCCGCAGAAAACATCGCCTTCATCAAACAAGTGTTTGCAGAGCTAGAAAAAACCAAACCAGAAGGGATCAGGTACGTTTCTTTTGTCCTCGAAGACGGCCTGAGTTTTGTGCATGTCGCCTCTATCGAAGCCGCCGATGACTCAAACCCCTTGCTTTCCTTGGATGCGTTCAAGGCCTTCGGCAAGGACATCGCTTCTCGGTGCGACGAACCACCCAAGCCTGTACCTGCTTCTGTGGTCGGCTCGTATCAAGTTTTTTGAGTTGTAACAGCGAACGAAGTCAAACGAGGGCCGAGGTGGCGCAACGTTTGTAGAATCAACATCACAAGAGAGTCGAAAATGAAGTTAGAAGGAAACTGTGTCTTGATCACCGGTGGCACCAGTGGCATCGGTTTTGAAATGGCTAAAGTGTTGGTGAAAAAGAACAACAAAGTCATCATCACGGGCCGAAATGAAGAAAAACTGCACAAAGCCAAAGCATCCCTCGGCGATGTCACCGCAATACGCAGCGACGTGAGTAACCCTGAGGACATCGAAGCGTTGTTCCAACAGGTTTCGAAAGATTTCCCTGACCTGAACCTGTTGATCAACAACGCAGGTGTGATGGTCACCATCGATTTACAGGGCCACACAAACAGCGCAGAAGCCTTGGTGAAGGAGCTAGATATCAACGTCAAGGGGCCGATTTGGATGAACGATGTATTTTTGCCTTTGTTGAAAAATAACGCCAACTCGGCTATTGTCAATGTTTCGTCTGGGCTGGCTTATGTGCCGTTGCCGATTGCGCCGGTGTACTGCGCCACCAAGGCCGCTTTACATTCTTATAGCTTGTCCTTGAGGGTGCAGCTGAAAAACACCTCGGTCAAAGTCTTCGAACTGGCCCCGCCAGCGACCCAGACCGAACTGTTAGGCACCTTCAAAGAAGAAGACATGGACGGGATATCGGTGATGTCTGTGGAAAAAATGGTGGAGGTTTTTTGTAAAGGGTTGGTTGAAGACACCTACGAAATCAAGCCAGGGCAATCCAGCCAATTGAGCTTCATGAGCCGGTTTTTCCCGAACTTCATCCTCAAACAGCTGAGCAAGTCGGTGGACAACATGCACGCCAGCTAGGCAGGAATTCAGGTTAAATGCATGGATCGCTTGAAAACAAACAAAACCAGATTAATCTCTCTGACCCAATGACCAAGGATAACAAATGGACAGCCAAATCGTTACGAACTTAACACAAAGGTTCCCAGAAGCCACCCCGATCATTTTGGAACATGTCGCCCAATGTGACCCTTGGGATGTTTTTCACCTCAATCCTTTTGAATTGGCGGCGACCACCGGCCTGGATGTGGACCTCGTGATTGATTGGCTGTTGTATTCAGTTTATGAAGGCGGTTTTGACCTCATTTGGAACACCCTGTGCCCCTTTTGTGGAGCCAATGAGCACCAACATGGGAGTTTAAATCAGTTAGAAACCGATTTTCACTGTTTTATTTGCAATAAAGCGTTGACCGGAGAGCTGGACGACAGGGTCGAAGTCGCCTTTCAGCCCCGAAATGTGATCCGGGATTTACAGTTTAACCGGTTCATCGACCAGGAAAGTTATCACCGGGCTTTCTTTTCGGACAACTTTCAGCCACCGAAACAAATGGTTGACCTGCTGTCCAGCCTCTCGAAAGGTTTCTGGATTGTGCAGCCAGGCCAAAGCCAGCGGGTTACTTTTGAGACCGAAGAAAAAAGGCACCGCCTGATCAGCGTTGACCGGCATTCTCAGGTGTTTTTTGAACTGGAACCAGACGGGGCTACCGAGGCCGAAATCCAGATCAACCACCAAGGGTTTGTTGGGGAAGAGGTCAAGGTTGGTGTCAGGAAAGTCGAGCTGGTGGTCTCCAACCTCAGCGATCAACCGGTTGGTTTTATGTTACAAAAGTTGGCTTTTGAAGGCATGGCTGAAATGATGAAAAACAACCGGCCCACATTCAAACGTTTTTTATCCGGCAAAGAAGTGCTGAACCGGCAGGTGTTCAGGGACCTATTCCCGATACAAGACCTACCTGCGGATTTAAACCTGAGGGTCGGCGAGGTGACTTTGTTATTCACCGACTTAAAAGGCTCCACCGCCATGTACGAAGCAGAGGGAGATATCGACGCTTTTCGGATGGTGAAAGACCACTTTGTCCTGCTCACCCAGGCGGTGCGCGAAAACCGGGGGGCGGTGGTGAAGACCATCGGAGACGCTGTGATGGCGTCCTTTTCTCAGCCCACCGATGCCTTGCAAGCGGCGTTGCAGATGTTGCGGTCCATCGCCGATTACAACCAAACCTCCCCTCGGGAAGTGGGCTTAAAAATCGGGTTACACAAAGGGCCTGCCTTGGCGGTGAACGCCAACCAGTCCCTGGACTACTTTGGACGTACCGTGAACATTGCAGCCAGAGTGCAAGGCCAAGCGGACGCAGGGGAAATTTGGCTTTCGGAGCCCATGACGGAGACACCAGGGATCACATCACTGCTCAAAGAAGCGAACTACCAAACCGAGGCCCAGGTGGCCATCTTGAGGGGGATCAAAGGGGACTTTTCCTTGTTAAAAGCGGTGGCTCCTTGAGGCAGGATGGGCCGGTGCCAGCAAGGGAAATGTATCAAGAGATATTTATGGATACAAAAAGGACTTTGCACAACTGCCGCTGATAGGTTTTGGAAACTTTGAAGAGCCTTGTTGCGTTGGGGAAGTCTTACAGGAGGGATTCCAACGAAACAAAATTGTAGTGAACCTTGGGTTTGCGGTGAGGTAGCGCCCGACTTGGGGCACCGGGGATGATGAAGCCTAGCCTTTGATCGTCCCATGACATGGCCAGTTTCCTTAAATGTTTTTTACTTTGTGGGAAAGCGACCTGGACCTTGCCTAGCTGCGTTTTTGGGTCCCCGGACTTTTTAAACCCCTGTTCTGCGTTTAAGGACATCACCAACACCTCGTCCCGGTAGATTTTCCATTCCAAGTTTTTGAGGTGGATTTCGGAGACTCTATCGGTCCCGGCAAAAAAGGCTTGTTTTCTGACCCCTGGGGTGACCGGGCGTCGGTCCGCAAAAAAGCTAGAGATCCCAGAAATTCCCGACTTGAGCGGCTGGTTTGCACGTAGCCGGTCTTCATGGAAAACACCGTCGAAGTAGGCCTCTGAAAACGAACCCACCGTGAACAGCCCATGTCGCTTGGGCAGCACCTTGAGGCTGCCAATACGGCTGGTGGACCATGCTTCGGCGCCTTCGAATTCTGAGAGTTTGACCCCAGACATCTGCATGATCACCGGTGACGATTTCACCAAGGCCGAAGGTGGGCCTTCCTCTGAAAACACCTCCCCTAGGCTGTAGGCCGCCAAGGCAATGGCCGCCAAAAGAGAGACCACCACGAGAGCGGGCCAAAGCAGTTGCCCCGTGGTTGTCCCTTGCGAAAACAGAGATTCCTTTGCTCTGTTTTCTTCAATGTCCAACGGGGGGCTCATGCGGTGCCCTTACGGTGCGTACTGGAGGTTATAGCTGTCTTCCGTTGGGGTTTGTCCCTTTGCCTGGATCACAAAACCGCCATAGGTTGGGTCCGGTAGGGTTCCTTGGACTGGATAATCCCCCTTGAAGGTGGATACAAAGCTCCGGTAATTCAGCCCGCTGAAGAGTACCTGATAGTTGAACACCCAATCATCGGTGGCGTCGTTCGGGGTACCCCGGTCGTCGGTGCATGATGAATTCAATAAACAGTCCCTGGCGCTCTGGCTGTTTTTCTTGAAGTCCGCCAAGTCGGCATCGGTTCATTTGACTCCGTTCCCGTTATCGAGCGTAATGAAGTCATTGCTCTGACCATCCGTTTCGCCGTAGATCGAATCAACCGCTAGGTCTGCCTCGTCGACCCCTGCAATCAGATGGGCCTGGGCTCGTTTGATATACAATGGGTTTCGGGTGGTTCCGAGGTTGGTGTCTAACAAGGCCTTTTCAAGGGATACGTAGTTATCGTCATACAAACAAGAATGCCAACCCCAGTCGTAGTATCCACCTGGGTGGGCAGCGATGCAGGTTGATCGAGTCGCTAGGTTCGGGTCTGATTTGAGGGCCGGGTCGTAGGCACAATTCCCATTGCTATCCATCTTCACCATTTGGTGTTGATAGGTCTCACTACAGCTAAAGTAGTCGGTGATGGCGGTGTTGATGACGACGGTACTCGCCGGGATAGCGACGCTGAGGTTAAAGGAATATTCGATCAGTACTGAGGCCAAACCGGCTCGTAAAAAGGCTTTGGCGGCCAAAGCGTCACCATAGTCTAGTTGAGTGACACTGCCGTCGCTTTGGGTCCAGCTGTAAGCAAAGCTGCTGGTGATGTTGCCCATGTTTTTGATCGCACCTTCCCACTCATTAAACAGGATGTTGATCAAGGCGTCTTGCGCCTCGGCACTGTTGTCGAGTAAAGGGGAAAGGGTGGTGGTGAATTCGGGGCACTCGATGCTGATGTTGTTGGCATCGGTTGAGTCATAAACGTTTCGGGTGGTGGTGGCGCAGCTCATAGCGTCCAACACATCGCCGATAGACTGCAACCCATTGGTGTCGGTGCCGTCTGAGGCGCTGTTAAAGGCAAAAGAGCCCAACCGGATGATCCCATGAAAAAACCTCGCAGCGTTTGCGTCATTGGAGTCTGTGGAGCCCGCTTTGAACTCGGCTAACTTAAAGTAAGCCCTAGCTAGTTTTGTATTGTTGTCGTTACTCAAGGTGATCCCTTGGCTCACCAAGTCAGCTACACTCAACACGTACAAAGCGTCTAACTCAGTAGCGGTAAAAAAGCTTTTTTCGTTGGCAGTGAGGACGTTGTCGGAGGTGAAAGGGATAGCGACAGTCATGCCGGAAGTCGTCGTGACAGAAAAGGCTGAAGAGATCCCCTGCATTGAAGGTGCAGGCTGCAAAGCGACCAGCTCACTGACCGAAAAACTCCCGCCAAAGTCCATCTGGACAAGCTGGATTGAGGTGTTTGCTGGTACTGTCAGGGTGACCGACTGACTGGCGATATCCATGGTTTGGCTGTCGTACGCCGTGGCTTGAGCCGCCCAGTCTAGGCTGCTGGTCCCAGCTGGGACCGCCAGGATCAAGCTGGTGTCTGGTGCCTGAAAATCGCCTGCTAAGGCGAATTGAGCTTGATTGGACTGCCCAACCTGAAACTCAACTTGGACCAAAACCGGCCCTGATGCCTGATTGTCTAGAACGTTGCACCCTGCCAGCATCATGAAACACACAAAGACCGCTGCACATGAGAGACTCGATTTGGTTCGTACTGCCTTTTTCATGACAAGTTTCCTTGATGAGTGTTTGCTAACTAGCCTCACAATCGGAGTCAGTTAGCTGTATGTTTACTTAGTGATTGTGAAGGTCGCTTTTGTGTCCCCAGAAATGGTATCATCGACATCCTCTTGAACTTGACCTAGTTGGTCTTGCTGGTCTGCCAATTGGTTCAAAACGGCGTCCATGTCCATCGATGGGGATTCGTCCCCCTGTGGTTCGCTGGTTTCACCGGTTGTTTGGCTGTCCTCGGTTGAAGGAGCCGAATCCCCAGAGGGGATAAAGCTCTCTTCTTGAGCATCGTCCTTTTGCAGCATTTTCTGTTGGTTGTCTTTACTCACGGTCACAGGTTTTGCTGGAACCCCGGTTTTGCTGGTGCTAGACGCTTTGTTTTTACCGATCTCGACTTCAATATCAGGGTTACTCACACTGGCCAGGGTGACAACTCCATCCAAAGTCAACACTTGGGTTTGGCTACCGATCGACTGCACCAAGAACTCGGTGCCTTTCACACCAACCAATGCGCTTGCGGTCCTGACTTTAAAAGACAAGCCAGGGCGGTGTTTTACCGAGAACTTCGCTTTGCCGATGGGGAAGGAAATCTGGCTGGCGTTTGGTTGAATGCTTTTTAAGTTTAAGTAGGTGAGGGAGTAGATCTCAACAGACTCACTTTTGTTGTTCAGGAACAATTGCCCTCTGCTCAACTTGGCAGAGGTGATTTTCGCTCCTTCATCAACCTCAATCGTTGTGCCCGGTTGGGTCAGCACCGTGACGACGCCGTGGCTGGAGACCTTGATTTCCCCTCGCTGTAATTTCAGCACACCTACAGCGGCAAAAACATCGTTCCAACCGCCGATTAATAGCACCAAGCTGATCCATAATAGAGTCTGTAACCGTCGTAACATGGTTATCCTTCCTTAAAAATTGTGAATCAGGGAGATCCCCAGGTCTGTCGCCGAGTATTTCTTGGCGTCTACATTCGAACCTTGGGTCGTGTATTTAAGTGAAGCTAACCCCAAGAGCCCTTTGTGAAGAGAATCTAAGGAATAAGAACCGCCGAAATTCAGGGTGGTGAGTAAGGTGGATTCTTTGACGCCCGTTTCGTCGGCAGCGGTGTTTTGGCTCTGCTTGAAGTCAATCCCCGCAGTGACGTTGATCCCTTGGATCTTGTCTTTAGCCTTCAGGCCTGCCCGCAAGGCAATACGGTCTTTATATTTGCCTTTGGCGTCCATGTTTTCAAAGGAGGTGAACAAGTTAGACTTATACCCGGCGAGGGTTGTTGGGTAATCGCCTTTAAGGATAAGCCGCAGGCCGTCTCCATCTTGTTGTCCATTGGTTGGTTTGGCGTCCATGTTCCGGTACGTCAGGTCTACGGAGGCTTTCATCCAGGAAAACTGGTGTTCTCCCTTAAAAAACAGATCCGTCTCTAGTTTGGTCTTCGCCGAAAGCCCCGACATCTCGACCCCAATATCACTGATCCCAACTTCAAAGGGGTGCCCTTTGATATAACTAGTGGCCCCTACTTGAGTCATCACAATTTCCCGACTCGCCAAACTTGCAGGGCTGTATTTTTCTCGCAACATCATCCCATAAACAGCGTCGGCCTCGTTGAGTTTATAACTCGGTTTGACAAGGAACTGAAACTTTAAAGCACCTTCTTTGGTGCCGCTAGACGGGGCGTTGGTCGCATTGTCGAGGGAGTGAAGCCCGGCCATGCTCAACATCGAAAAGGGGTCTTTAACCCCTTTCTCAACCTCTGGGTCCAATAGCTCAATTTGGTAGGTGACTTTCTTGGTTTGTGTCGCTGTGACCACCTCTACAAGGAAACTATTGCCCCCCTTTTGTAGACTCAAAGGCTCGAAAATCTCAGCTGAGTACTCGTCGGACAGGGCCACTGCCTTGCTGTTGATGGATACGGCTTGTAAGGGTTCAAAACTACTCACCACCACTTCTAACACCCCGGCAGGTTCTTCGGTGCTGGATTGGGGATCATGGGTGGGGCTAAAGATTAGCAGATCAGCCGCAAAGCCCGTAGAGCCAAACAAAAACCAGACAAACAGACTGAGGCAAACAAGAAAGTGTTTGGGATAGCGGTCAGGCATAGGGTCTCACTGAGGTGTGTTTTGATCCAGCCCCGCTAGCACCGTCAGGCCAGAGGGATGATGTAACAATCAAAGAATGATTTACGAAACCCGGTCTATGGAATGCGGGAATCTCTTGTGGGAAACAATAACAGCCATTTTCTTGATGTTCAATAAATTTATGGGATTTTTTGTATTCTCACCGTCAAGGCCAAGCAGGGCGGGGTTGACCTATAATAGGGATAATCACCTAGGGGAGAGTTTCTTGGCTGTTGAGTTTTGTGCCTCGGTCTCAACGAAACATAGAAAGTAAACGGTGTACCCTCCAGGCGATGAAAAGCCGCACCCCGGCGCAGGCCGAATTGCTGAAAGAACTCGGCTTGCACCCAACCTTTTTGGATTTCTCGGAGTTCAAAAAGGCAGGAGGGGCGGCGAAGTGTATGACGTTGTGGTTGGAGAGGGGGTAGGGGGAATTTGGTACGCTATGGTGAAGTGAAGCTGCAAGAGTGTTGGGAGTAGCTAATGCGCCCACTGACTTTGGGTTTTTATTAGTATGGGCAAGTAGGATGTAAAGTATACCATACCTGCATGGCAACTAGGATTAGGCTTAGCGATAACCCTATTATGCCAGGCCAAATTAAAGGTTGAGCTCGGAATAAACGCCATCGATGCCTTTCCGTGAACTCAGTGACTTCAGTCTCTAAAACTTTGCATTCCTCTTTAATTTGTTTGAAGTCTTGCGCAGTATCCTGCCTGATTTGATTACAATGAGAATTAAAATCTAGTAAGTAGAAAATTGAAAATACAAAGAACACAAAATACCCGATGAAAATAAACCAAATTGCACCTATTTGTTCTTGAAATTTGGTAAGTGCAAAGAGAGTCGCTGTAATCGAAACTAGGATACTGACGGTTTGTTTTAATAACAAATCGATTGTTGAACTGAGTTTTGAAAAGTACGCCTGTTTTTCTGCTTTGAATTCTGACGACAGTTGTGAAAATGAAAAGTTGCTCAAGTAAACGTCGAAATCTCGACTCGCTGATTCAATAATACTGTTCAAGTTATTTATCAGGCTTTGAAAACTATTCTCATCAGAATTACCACTTCTGATCTTGTAGATTGTAGTATTGGGATGAACCCCTTAGCTGTTTTTTTTTGCTCAAGCCTTGTAAAAACTTCTTCTAAGTTTATGCTGTCATCAAAATTAGGTACCTCTTGAGGGTATGAAATTGTCAAAGCTCCCTTCCCCTGGGCAATTAATAATAACTCCCGCTTTGTCTTGTCCACAGCTTGGCAGAGTTGATCAAAACCTGATTTTTTAAAAACGCCCAATATCTTTTTATAGAAAACAGAGTTCGTGATTAATTTGCTGGTTTTCGGTGAGCCTTCGATGTCGACGATCTGATTATCTATAACTATCCAGCATTCCTTCTTACTATCAATGAAGGCGAAATTAGAGTTTGGGTCATAGTCAGCAAAACGTTTACGGTAGAAATATTCGCCAATAAACACCTGATCTTGCGTAGAGCGTAGTTGGAGAATTAATCCGGTTGTTCCGTCTGAATTGGCTGAAAATCCGACGTGGATCAATTGTTCCAGGGTCCTATCCCTAGCTTCTTTCGTGCTAAAATGTGCGGACAATTGCCCGTTTGTATCGTCCTCCACTTGAGCATTGTCCATAGCTTCGAGGATACATTTAACTTTATCGATCAAATTAGTCATTGCTTTCAGCTTCCTGTTGTTCCTTTAAAATTGCTTTCTCAAGTCCAGGCGGATGGATTTTCACTATTTCGGGGTTGTCTTCATTGATTTTGACTACTGTACCAAAATCACGATATTCAAATTGAATATGGATACGATCTGCTCTGGCATGAAGCCGAGAAAATGAACTGACCATTCGACCATCAGCCTTAAATTCGATATCGATAGTTATGTCATTTTGATCAGCATATTCGACAAAATAATTTTCATTCTCTGGGTAAAACTTCTTTCCTATCTTTTGATCTTCTTTTAAAATCATGGGGGAGACATGAGGGGAAAGCCTATGAACCAACGATGCACGACCATACCGATTGAGCGCCTTAAGGCCCCTGCTCGCAGCCCAGGGACTGCAAACCACCAAACACCCCAAATTTCAGACTGGTATGAACCACCAGTGCCTCAGCGAGGGGGTTTTATTCTGCCGCTGACTCAACCAAACAGGAAGTCATCCCATCTCTTCCTTCGATATTCCTGCTTATTTCAGCGGAAAAAAACGAACCCTCTGGGGTTCAATCAAGGCACTTTTTAGCCAAGCAGAAACAATCCCGGCGACCGGTGGGGGATAATTTATTATCTGCTGACTTGACTGTTTTGTAAGGGTTTTGGTCTTGAAAATTAAATATTAGTTTGACCACGAATGAATTCAGGTCTATTCTAAGAAACGAGCACTGAATGAACTGACCAATCTCCATGTCCTTATTCAGCCCATCGAAATTTAAATCTGAAAGCTTGGAACCTTATTATTAATCTCAAAGCATCATGAATATCCGACATCCGAGGCAGGATGAAGGCGGACAAGTTTATCAACTGATCCGAAAGGCACCGCCTTTAGACCTCAATTCCGAATATCTATATCACTTGCTCTGTATCCACCACCGGCTGACCTGCGCCCTAGCGGAAGAGGAGGGACAGATCATTGGGTTTGTCTCTAGTTACCTGAAGCCGGAAGAACCAGATTGCGTGTTCATCTGGCAGGTGGCCGTTGCAGAAGCTCACCGAGGCAAAGGGGTTGCAGGCAAGTTGTTAGACTGGCTGACCTCTGCGGCACCTTTAACCGAGGTCCGTCATTTAGAAACCACCATTGGTCCAACAAACCTCAGTTCGGCTGCGTTGTTTCAGAAGCTTGCCCAACGCCATGGCGCTCAGGTGCGAAAGTCCTCCTTTATTGGGACCCATCAGTTTTCTGAGCCAGGACATGAAGAAGAAACGCTGTACCATATTTCACCTATCCAAAGGACCTTAGCATGAGAAGCATCGAAAACTACGAATCGAATGTACGAAGCTACGTAAGATCTTTCCCGACTGTCTTTCAAAAAGCTCAAGGCACGATTTTAACAGACGAGCAGGGAAAAGAGTTTATCGACTTTTTTGCTGGAGCTGGCACCTTAAACTACGGGCACAACAACCCGGCGGTTTCTAAGGCTTTGATCAAATACTTGCAAGAAGACGGGGTTGTCCATGGTTTAGATATGGCGACTACAGCGAAAAAGAACTTTATCCAGCGGTTCTATGACGTGATCCTCAGCCCTCGAAACCTTGAGTACAAAATTCAATTCACCGGACCCACCGGCACCAACAGCGTTGAAACGGCTCTTAAGCTGGCTCGGATGGTCAAACAACGCAGCAACGTGATCGCCTTCACCAACGGTTTCCACGGGCTAACCATGGGCGCCTTGGCTGTGACAGGGAACGATTTTTACCGTGATGAGTCTTACGGGGTGCGGGTCAATGTGGACCGCATGCCCTTTGATGGTTACCTGGGTAACGAAGTAGACACCCTTAAAATGTTACGGAAGTTCTTGAGCGACAGCTCAAGCGGAGTGGACTTACCTGCAGCGATCATCACAGAAACCATCCAGGCTGAAGGCGGGATTCGAGTTGCCAGCAAAGAATGGCTTCAAGGTTTATCTGAGATCTGTCGTGAATTCGATATTTTGCTGATCATCGACGACATCCAAGTTGGAAACGGTCGAACCGGTACCTTCTTTAGTTTTGAAGAAGCGGGAATCGTGCCTGATATGGTCTGTCTGTCCAAGTCAATCGGAGGCGGGCTCCCGTTGGCGTTGCTTTTGATCCGCCCTGAACTCGATCAGTGGAAGCCAGGAGAGCACACCGGGACCTTCCGTGGGAACAACCTTGCGTTTATCGCCGCCGAAGTTTTGTTCAGTTACTGGGAAAACGACGACCTGAGCATGGCCGTGGCCCAAAAGTCGGAGTTCATACGCCAAGCACTGGTCGAAATGACAAAAAAATACCCTGACTTGAAGATGGAAGTCCGAGGTAAAGGAATGATTTTTGGGCTTGAATGCCCGCAAAAAGGAGTCGCTTCTTTAGTGTCATCCAATGCGTTTCATTTAGGTTTAATCATCGAAACTTGCGGCTCTGAAGGGGAAGTGATCAAGCTGCTTCCTCCTTTGATCATCCAGCAAGAAGAGTTAGCTGCTGGCCTCAAATTGCTCGATGAAGCGATTGGCCAAATAGTGCTTCAACGGGAGGATGTTTTAGTGGGGAAGCTGTCATGATTGTTCGGGAGCTCGGCGAGATTCTTTCCACAGACCGGGAAGTTGAAGCGCCGAACCACAACTGGGTCAGCCGTAGATTGCTGCTCAAATCCGACGGCATGGGCTTTTCCATGCACGACACCATCATTCGAGCCGGTACCGAGACCTTCATTTGGTATAAACACCATGTGGAAGCGGTCTACTGTGTTGAAGGAGAGGGTGAGATTGAGGACCTAGAGTCCGGGATCACCCACCCGATCCAAAATGGAACCCTCTATGCCCTTGACGGGCATGAAAAGCACAACCTGAGGGCTTTCAAGGACATGCGGATGATTTGTGTCTTCAACCCTCCGATCACCGGGAATGAGGTACACACCAAAGAGGGGTACTACCCGGTTGATGAATAAAGGCAACCGGCACCCTTCAAGGTAACGTCGAACCGAGCCAATCGTAGCTCGGTAAGACCCCCAGATTTGCTGTTCACTGACGTTGACATGCCTTTGATCGACGGGCACGGGCTTTGTTTGCTGATTCGCAATGGCCAGGAACCTGGAATAACCGGTGCTTTGTCAGAAATCCCGATCGTGGTGATTGCGATGATGACATTGCCCCCCCAAATCGGACGGACCTGGAAGTGCTTTGTAGATCTGAACTATTGAGTCTTTAGACGGTAAAAAAAGAGGGAACCCCTTAAACAGGAGGTGAGGTGGACCCCGCTATGAAGAAAGAGGTCAGTGCTGCATCCCATCCAATAGTGCCTTTAGACAATCTATTAGCTTTCCATCTTCCCCTTCTCTAGCTCCCATGGCCTGAATCAACCTTGATTGATCAGTCGCATCTGTTTCATCCTTAAGGATGCGATGAAGGCATTTTTCCGTTTTGGTTTTGGTGATTTTACGGATATCAGCACCTAGATCCCAGGCAGCTAATATATCAAGATCCACTTCTTGGTCAGTAAAAAACTGCTGGGCCTCTTCAGACACATGAAATCCGTTCAGATCAGCGGCCCATTTGAGTACGGACCTCAAATCCATCGCATCTTTCTTACTGCGATCTTTTCGGTCGTCCCAGGCAATCAGCTTCAAAATCACAAAGGCTGGTAAAGAAAGAACGGAAAGGATCAATTCCGGCTCATTGCCAAACTTTACTGGATTAGCATTTGCAAGCGCTTCCTCAAACCCCAATAGATTCATCCTGAAATCATCAGGCCACTGAATACTGCCTGGAGGATTTTCTATTTTACCAAAGGGGACTAAATCGACTTCAAGGTCTGCCCCCAGGCCATTGTAGATCAGCCGATGCGCAAGGCGTGTTTCTTTATAGGTACCTTTAGCGATTAAATACTGACACATCGCAGAGAAGTCCTCTTTGGTCCCAACAGAGATCGCTAAATCCAAATCAATTGTCTTCCGCCCTACAGTTTGTTTGTGTTTAGCAAAAATTATATCACGGGCAAAAGCACCAACAACCAAAATGGGGATATTAAGCTGTTTCGAAACCTCTGCACAATCCCTTAAGACTTGTTGATAAAACGGGTTGATCTGTGTTGAGTAGTCACTCCAAATATTTATCATTCAACCGCTCTGCGATTTCAATGTTTCTAGGATCACCGGTGGCCATCAGTTCTGCGTAGGTCAAGATTAAGGGCACTGAGTCACTATGTTCAAATGCATCTTCTAACCAGAATGTCTTTAGCAGTTCCACTTCTCCTTCTGTAGCATGACGCAACCCAAACTGCGCTACAAGCGGTGTTGTACCTCCTTGAATAAAAATCGAAATGTGTTGGGGATTGCTTGAAAGCCCTAATCGATCTGCCTCCAACTCACCCGCCCAAAAGGCACCTTCGATACTCGGTCGATCAAATAAATCTTCCGATCTTGCTGCCGTATACCTCCCCGTTAGTAACTTGGGTCTGAGCGTTTCGAGATAACCTTCAACCCAGCGACGCACAAGGTCTTGCCTCTTCTGCATGATCTTTTTGCCTCTACCCCTGTCTTCAATATATTCTAACTGCTCAAGCCCCTTCATTGTATTAGAAACAGTACCCAAAGAAACCCCTGCTAACTTAGACAACTCTCTATAGCTTGCATTGAGAAGCTCCGGGCGAGCCAGCAACAGAAACACGATTCGAAGGCTCTTGGCTTGAAAAACAATGGTTTCCTTAGATAAAAAGGGCAGCCTTTTTCCTTGGATATGAAAGTGGACCGAGGAATGACTAATATAAGCATTCCCGGCCATATCGATACACCAAAGCCCTATCTGTTGGCATTGTTCAATAACCTGAGGAGTAAGCTCTCGGGTGACCAATAGGCCTTGCCTCCCCTCACTCATCAGATAACTAGCGACGAACGTTAATATTTTGGTACTCACATGCTCTTTTACTTCCAGGTTGACCTTGGCTACTATATTGCCAAATCGTAAGCTAGCAATCCCATCCATCCGGTGACCCTGTAGATCGATATCTTTATCGATAAGGTCAAAAGCGATAGGCACAGAGACCTCCTGCCTCAACTTTTCAAGTGCCCTTTCAAGGATTTCATTTTCTATGATCATGTCATTGGTCTTAAGATGACTTTTTTTAGGTTACCCTCCTACAGCCGGTGTTCAAAGTGTATTGCAATGTTCAATAATTTTCAATGTTCATTTTTAATGAACACATAGTTTTTTTGAACAAGCCCGATTTGAACAATTAGGCATGATTAGGGGTCCCCTACATTTATCCTTTGAATCCACAAATTTTCTATATTTAAACTTGAATTTTTTTTGTCCGCTGGCCGGTCTCTAGGACTTGTTGTGGCCCCCCTATTTCAGACAGTCCGATTTTTGGGGGCAATGTCATCACAATATAACGGATCGATATGTTAAAATCTCTTTTCCTGCTTTGTTGCATGCGACTAACCAAATAGCTAACCGACTTTTGGCCCACCAGAAAAAGGATGCTAGAATCCTTGAATTTCCTACTGGGAATGGACCTAAAAGTTAAGCTGGTAAATCAAACCATGATACAAAAACTATTATTATATTTTACCAAGTTTGGTATACCGGGCATATAGCGCAAAGAGGAATTGGATTCGTTCTAGTTCACTTTTAAAGCTCGCTTTGCCGTAGGCTTTGTCCACCGCTTTATCAAGGGCTTTGTGTGCAGTCAGTAAATCTTTGGGTGCGGTTAGTGGGTCATAAAGATCAGCTAAGGTTGAACCTGGGTGGTTTTTGCGAGCATCTAATACGGCCTGGGCAGCTTTTTCTATCGCCTTCACGTCAGTTTCTTTCGGTTCGTTAGGCCAGGGGTAGTTATTGTAAACGATCCCTACGGAGTAGCGATAATCACTTTTTAATCGCCCAGCTGTAAAGCGCATCCATGCCATGTGCATTGTTGAGGACAGTATACCAAAGTCGAAAAGTCTAGCTTCCCTGGAAATAAATACAAGATCACTAGCAATCACTTCAGGTGGGAGAAATCCAATAGGTATAAATTTACGCCGTTCTGATGATACTTTGGGAATTAAGAGATACTCACTTTTCGGAAAGTTTTCTACGTGAAAGCGAGTAGGTGTTTCTGCAATTTTCCTTGTCGGTTCGCTTTTACTGGCCAGTCGAATGGCCCTCACAGCCTTAATGCGTTCCATTGAGAGGGGCATTTTACGGAGCTTCTCTGGTGGGCAATCACCTAACCACAATACCCAACGTTCTTTGCCATTAATATACTCTTCTGCCCCCATCCAACGGAACATAAATTCCTTTGCCGCTGGTTCTTTCGCTAGGAACTCATCCTTTTCATAGGGCAAAAATAAGTAATTTCCACCATCGATAGGTTTATTCCCAATCCTAATTCCTGGAATATTACATATGGGTTTTGATCTGTTTTTTAATGCTAGTAAGGGGCCATCAATTAAATAAGGGTTGATTGATCTTGTTTTGATTTCAACCGGATTGCCCTTGATGTCCTCGTATTCAAATAATCGTTTTGTTTTTTTATCCATCAATCCAAAGCCAACAATAACACAATGGACTGCTGCCTTACCCCTCGCTTCACTGGTCCAACTAAAAGTGCGGTGTGCAAAATTAATTTTGATATCCCACCTCTCTAAAAGTTCACCCCAAAGTACGCCAACTTGTTCGCCTTGAGTGATCGAATTGGTGGATACAAAAGCTACTTCAATAGCGGTCCCTTGTATATATTGGGCAGCCTTTAAGTACCAAGCAGTCACAAAGTCAAGTATCCCAGCACTTTTCACACCGCTAAAAACTCTCTTCATATCTGTTTTCTGCTCAGTATTTTGAAACTTAGCACCCACAAAAGGAGGATTGCCCATGATATAGCTTAACTTCTTTTTAGGTACCACTGATTCCCAATCAATCTCCAACGAATTCCCATGAATGATAGTCGGAGCCGTAACCAAGGGTAGTCGAGCGAAATACTCACCAAAGGCTTCACTGACCAAAAGGTTCATTTGGTGGTCAGTTAACCACATGGCAACTTGAGCAATTTGGGCTGGAAATTCGTCGATTTCAATGCCGTAAAACTGATCTACATTGATCAAGATCAAGTGTTCAACGCCCATGACCTGTTGGTCTTTATAGATTGCCTTTAACACTTCTAATTCGAGCAGCCTTAATTCTTTGTAGGTGGTCACAAGAAAGTTACCACAACCACAGGCAGGATCAAAAAAGGTCAGGCTTCCCAACTTTTCATGGAATTTTTCTAGCTTCTTTTTGTTGTTACAGTCTTTGAATTCGGCTTTGAGGTCATCGAGAAAAAGCGGGTCGATTAGCTTTAAAATATTAGGTTCTGAAGTGTAGTGTGCGCCTAATCTCCTGCGTTCTTCAGAATCCATTACTCCTTGGAACAAACTACCGAAAATAGCGGGGGAAATCCCGCTCCAATCAAGGTGACTGGCTTCAATTAACTGGTCCCGCATTTGCTCATCAAATCCGGCCATTGTTAGGCGTTCGGCAAACAGCTTCCCGTTCACGTACTCAAACAAAGCGAAATGTTCAGGTAGGTTTTTTAGGCGTTTGTCTTTCGGTGTATCGAGGGTTTCAAAGAGTTGAGCTAGGTTAGCTGCTAAGTCAGAGCCGTCCTCAGCGGTGTGATCAAGTAAGAAGTCCAAAAACAGATTACGCTCAAAGATACCTGTATCTTCGGCAAAGAGTAAAAACAGTAAGCGAACAAGATAGACCTCTAAGTCTTTTCCTTCATAGCCAATGCTCTTGAGGCTGTCATGGAGCTGGGCCATTTTTTCAGCAGCCTTGATATTGATCGGGTCTTCTGCTTTGATTTCTTTGATTTGGTAGCCAGCTAAAAAACCAAAAGTTTTGATCTGCTTAGGGAAGTCTTTCAATTGGAAATCAGCAACGACCTCATCGTTCTTGTCGAGGTCATACAGTTTAAAACGGTCAAAGTCGGAAACCAAGATAAAGCGAGGTAGCTCTTTGTCCTTTAATCCATCGAAATAATCTTTAGCTTGAGTGTGTGCTTTGTCTAAATCCTTTCCTCTGGATTTTTGTTCGATCAGTAAGCTCCCCTTCCAGAGTAGATCAATAAAGCCTGTTTTTCCTTCGCCTTTGTGTACAAATTTTTCAAAGGCTGCGACTCGCCTACGATCAACACCAAAGACCGTAAAAAATTCATTCCAAAAGGTTTGAGATTCAGCCCGTTCATCCGTAGTGCCTTCCCAGCGTTTGGTGAACTCAAAGGCTCGTTTTTTGATACTGTCCCAAGCTAATGCCATTTGTTTTCCAGATTTACGTTTAAAAATTATCCATTCTAAATTTTTTACTCTGAAAAGACCTATGATGGCAACGTAACAACGGACAAAATATAAGTTTTGGGTAGTGTAAATTTAATTGTGTGAAATTGATCTGAGCTAGAAAAAAAGGTATTTCCCCCCTAAGGTTTGATTGCCACATCAACAATAGAGGAGAAATACCCATGCAATTAGAATTGAG